>Ga0134099_1000690_pt1 | contig 36999 bp, 29 predicted proteins | sample 10_taG_2_FD_105482 | JGI IMG/M metagenome (GOLD analysis project Ga0134099, IMG submission 105482) | Switchgrass degrading microbial communities from high solid loading bioreactors in New Hampshire, USA - 10_41_5_180_A2 metaG | ecosystem: Engineered > Bioreactor > Semi-continuous > Anaerobic >...
ACCCTTTGCCAGTGCTGTTATAGAGCCAAGAAGCAGCATCACTAAGCTGGCTGCAATCAAAACTGTGCGGCGTACTATATGCGTATGTGTGCGTTTGGGATGCTCACAATAGTAATGTTGAGCCTGTTTCTTACCGGTAAAGCTATTTTCGCTCCTTTCACGCATATTGATTTTATTTAATGTAAGTTTTTTAACTCTTTCGGAAGAAACCGCATATTTTGCAGAAAGCTCTATGGAGTCATCAGATATACAGTCCATTAGGTTTGAGATTTTCAATTCCATAATCTTTACCTCCTTGAATCAGCTTTAGTCGAAGTTTTTCACGACCGCGCCTAAGTCTTGTCTTGATGGTGGAAACTTTTATTTGCATATCATCAGCAATTGCTGAGACTGACTGGCAATAGTAATAATGCCGTAGAAATATTTCACGGTCTGGCTGCTCCATTGATAAAATGAATTGCCGAACCAAATCGGCCAGTTCGCGATTAAGGAATTCGCTCTCCAGATCGTCGTCAGAAGTCAGTATAATACAATCGTCAATGTGTACTTCCGCACCCATTTCACGAAGTTTGTTTTTTGCTTTGTTGCGTGCAATACTTCCAAGATAGGCTTTAAGGCGGGAGGCGTCTGTTTTGCCTATATTATCCCAAAGTGCCAGAAAAACATCTGAACACACCTCTTCAATGTCATGCTGTGACATGCAACTGCCGATTACGTTATAGATTATAGTACTGACATATGGAGTGTATCGGTCTATCAGGCAAGCAAGGGCATTGCTGTCCCCACACCTTATTGCATGAAGCGTCTCACTGTCATCCATAACCATATCACCTCTTTTTTTATATTGACAGCTGTCGATTATAATAACACATAAAAGTGCAATTTGGTTTCGCTAAGTTGAATATTTATAACATAAAACTCTATTTTAGTTATAGCCTTTATCTTTAGTATTGCGCTATAGAGAAAAATTGACAATCTGTTTTTTATTATGATAAAATTATAAATAAGATAATCTGGATTTGAAATATATGATTTTAGTTAATTGTAATTAGTGTATAAAAAATAAAAGCAATAGATGTAGCAGTTAGTTTTATAACATTATAATTAAAAGATTGGAAGAAGTGATGCAGCACTTTTATAAACATATTTTATACACATATATTATATTAACCTGTTGTGCTAGTTAATTTTATAGAAAATTCTACAAGTGAAAAAGTCTAACATCTCATTTTACCCTTTTTGTAGGTTTCAATAACAATACAAAATAGATAAAATGTAAGCTGAGAATTAATAAAGCTATTCTATCAAAAATAAAACTCTATAATTTAATAAAAAATAGATAGCTTTTATCAGCAACTATCATCGATATATATTAAGAATCGTTAATATAACAATGATTTTATGCTGCATGATAGTGAAATTATTATTGAATTTTAATAAATCAACTCAAAAAAACTTGGAAAGTTTTCTGTAAGATAATATGAGAGATCTGTTTTAGTTCTGCCATAGAGCTAGATTTAACAGAATATGGAAGTATTAATTCTGTCATAAATGAAATGCTCAAGTAAATCTCAAATCTTATAGAATATAAGTATGAAGCATACAGGTCTATTGAAGCATTCCAATATCAGTTTGCAAGTTTAGGAAGAGCAAAATATGCAGTTATTTTGAAGGCTATGAAGTTACTTATAGAAATGCTCTTCTATAAAGGAAACATAATTGGAATAATTAATAACCGGACTGCTTCTTTTTTAATTTTAATTTACTTTTGTCCATATTAATTATAGAAAGTAATTTAGTATTGAAAGGTTAAAGCAAAATTATAATGGAGATGTTTTATAGATTTCACTTAGTATAATGTTCTTAAATATATAAAGTTTAATAAAGCACAACAAGTTATATTAATAAAATATAAAAACAATTAAGGGGGATATCAATGTTAAAAGGTATCAGGTTTAGAAAAGCATTAATCATAACTCTGATTGTTATGATAATTGCTTCATTATCGGTGCCAGCTGCGTTTGCTGCAAGCAGCACACCGGAAATTAAAATAATTGTAAATGGTGAAACTTTAAAGCCGGAGGTAGCGCCACAAATCATCGATGGAAGGACAATGGTTCCTCTCAGATTTATAGCAGAAGCATTAGGAAATACTGTTGACTGAGATGCTGCAAAAAGGGTGGTTCTTGTTGATTCATCATCAATCAAGCTGGAAGAATCTCCGGATACTACTATAAGACTGTATGTAGCAGGTAAAGAAATCGAGACTGAAGTACCTCCGCAAATTATTAACGGCAGGACAATGGTCCCTGTAAGATTTGTTGCAGAAGCTTTAGGTGCAGAAGTCGGATGGGATGGAAAGACTTATACTGTTACTATAAATAAGGCAACAGAAAAGTACGGCTATAAAAGGGAAATAAAGAAGCAAGGCAAAGTTGTTGTTTCGCTTGAGCCTGACGAGTTGTACATAGTTACATCAAATAACAGGGCTTATGAAAGAAATCCGCTGGAACCTGAGGAATGCGCACCGGAAGAAACAGTTGAAAAGCTTATTGGTCAATATATAAGAAAATATTTGCCAGATATTAAGTTCAAAATATATGACTGGGACGCAGCAAGTGAGGATGACTGGCTGACAAGTGGCGTTTATCCGGATATATATATTGATGTGGCAGACAGAAATACAACAAGGCATATAAGAACTTATGGTATGGAATATGATCTGACATCAATGATAGAAGAATACAATCTGGATTTAGAAAGATTGAATAAATCCGCAATGAATAAAATAATGGACAGAGGAGCAGGAAAGATATATTCTCTTCCTCTTGAAATTAATGATTATGTAATGTTCTACAATAAGAAGTATTTTGATTCCAGAAATGTGGAATATCCGACATCAGGTATGACATATGATGAAATTTTTGATTTAACAAGAACTATGACATACCAGGAAGGTTTTAACCAGATTAAAGGCTGGGTACAGCATCCAGACCAATATTTGAAGCTTAATCAGTTAGGAATAAGTTTCTTCAGCCGTACAGAAGCCAATAAAGTAGAAATTAACACTGAAGAATTCACAAACCTGGTTAAAAACCTACATAGATTTTATGATCCATTACAGATTTCAGGCAATACTTATGTAGGCACGGATGACTTCTTGAGAAGAGGAATTGCAGCAATGTGTGTGGAATCTCTGGAATACTTGCCTAAATTGGCCGGCGTTAAAGAATACATGATTCAAAGAGATGCTGATTGGTGGCCTGCAAATAGAGATGACAGGCCTAATCCTGATACATGGTACGTACCTACACAGTGGGATATAGCATCAGTTCCGGTATTCCCGGAAGCACCTAACAATATATACGACGCAAATGTATTGTCAATGTTTATTACAAAACAGTCTCAGATGAAGAAAACAGCATTTGAGGTAGTAAATGTGTTGCTGAGAGAAGATGTTCAGAAGGGAAGAGCAGCTGATGGAATTAAAGGTGTAGTAAAAACAGAAGAAATTGCAAATGTTTTTGGTACAAATGTGCCTGAATACAAGAATCTTAATCTTAAGGCTGTTTATTGGGGCGAAAACGCAGCTCAGTCTGTAAGAAGTCCTGAAGTAGCCGGAGGAGGATACTGGGATATCAGTACATGGGATATATTCAGAAAGTATATATTCCAGTACGGTTTAAACCTGAATTAGCAATACAGCGTGTTGAAAAAGAACAAAATGAATGGATACAGCAGCGTATTGCAGAAGGCTATTCCTTCTAATAAGCAAAGTATATAATAAGATAAAAATAAAAGCTCTCAATAATGAGAGCTTTTATTTTTAATACTTAATGTGCCTTGTACAAATGACAATTATTTGTTTGTATGATAAAATAAATATCAGGTTTTTACATATACTACAAAAATCAAAATAGATTAATAGAGAGGTTATTATGAGTTCTCGAAAATTGATGATAATCGATGGAAACAGCATAATGAACCGTGCATTTTATGGTTTGCAGGGACATCAGTTACTGTCTACTTCTGATGGGTTATATACAAATGCAATATATGGGTTCATTAATATATTGCATAAATATATAAATGAGGAAAACCCGGGATACATATGTGTTGCTTTTGATTTGAAAGCTCCTACATTCCGGCATAAGGAATTCGAAGAATATAAGGCGAATAGAAAGGGAATGCCTGAAGAACTGGCAGTCCAGATGCCTGTGATAAAAGATGTACTTGATGCTATGAATGTAAAAAGGCTGGAAATAGAGGGATATGAAGCAGATGACATAATTGGCGCTGTTACTCTAAAAGCTGAGAACAGTGGATATGAATCAATAATAATAACCGGAGACAGAGATTCGTTGCAGCTTGCATCTAATAAAACCCGAATAAAAATACCGTCTACTAGAATGGGCAAGACTGAAACTACTGAATATAACTATGACATAATAAAAGAAAAGTATGGTGTTACACCCAGACAAATGATTGATGTTAAGGGACTTATGGGTGATAAGTCTGATAATATTCCGGGTGTTCCCGGCATTGGAGAAAAAACTGCCCTTGAATTGATTAAAGAATTCGGTTCTATTGATAATATGTACAATAACATTGATAAGATAAGTAAAAAAAGTCTGAAAGAGAAGCTTATTAACAATAAAGAACTGGCGTATATAAGTAGAAAACTCGCAGAAATTGTCAGGAACATTCCGGATATGGATATTAATATCGAAGATTTTGTAATGGTAGATTATGACAGGGAAAAGCTATACCAGCTTTTCAAAAGGCTTGAATTTAAAAGTTTTATTGAAAAGTTTGGCCTTGAAGAAGGCAAAAAACACGAATGCCTTAATTGCGATGTAAACATGATAACATGTAATGACGACATTATGAACTTGAAAACTGAAATAAAGAACAAAGGTAAGTTTGCGCTATATTATCTAATTGATAAAATTGGAGATCATCAGACAAAACTTCAGGGCATGGCTGTTTGTTTTTCTGATAATATATGTTATTATGCAGACTTGATTGAAAAAATAAATGAAGAAGTTTTTCTTAATGCATTTAAAGAAATATTTGAAGATAACTCTATAAAAAAATACGGCCATGATATAAAAAATCTTATTGTTTACCTTAAGCAAAAAGGCATTGAAATAAGGGGCATAAGTTTTGACACCATGGTTGCAGCATATCTTTTAAATCCGTCAAGGGATACATATACCGTATCTGAACTTGCAGAAGAATATATTGGAGTTGCTATAGACCCAATTGAGAATCTCATAGGAAAAGGGAAAAATTTCAAAAGATTTTCGGAAATAGAAATAGATAAACTTTCTGTGTCAGCATGTGAACATTCAAATGTTATTTTCAGGTTAGTTAATGAAATTGACAGTAAAATTGCTGAAAATTCACAGCATGAGTTGTATTATGATATTGAGCTGCCTCTGATAGAGGTCCTTGCCAGTATGGAGTACTATGGATTTAAGGTAAATACTGAAGAATTGAAAGCATTCTCTGCAGAGCTGGAAGATAAAATCAATGCGCTTATGGGAGAGATTTATAACTTAGCAGGGGAAGAATTTAACATAAATTCAACGAAACAACTTGGGACAGTACTTTTTGAAAAACTGGGACTCCCGCCGGTAAAAAAGACCAAGACAGGATATTCAACAGATGCTGAAGTATTGGAGCAGTTATCATCAAAACATGAAATTGTTCAGAAAATACTTGATTACAGACAGTTAGTAAAGCTCAAATCCACATATGTGGAAGGTCTGTTGTCGGTTATAAATCCGCATACTGGAAAAATTCATTCAAGCTTCAACCAGACAGTTACCGCCACAGGAAGAATCAGCAGTACTGAGCCTAATTTGCAGAACATACCGATAAAGATTGAATTGGGAAGGAAAATAAGGAAAGTTTTTATTCCCGAAAGCGAAGATTATATACTGCTTGACGCGGATTATTCACAAATAGAGCTGAGGGTACTTGCGCATATTACAGGCGATGAAAACATGATCAGAGCTTTTCAGAGGGATGAAGATATTCATACTTCTACGGCGTCACAGGTTTTCGGTATATCGCCGGAGGAAGTTACAAGCTTGATGAGATCAAGAGCTAAAGCCGTTAATTTTGGAATAATATATGGCATAGGCGACTTCAGCCTGTCAAAAGATTTGGGAATAACACGAAAACAGGCCAGGGAATATATAAATCAGTATCTTAATAAATATCCGAAGGTTAAAGAATATATGCATAATATAGTACAGTATGGTAAGGAAAACGGTTTTGTCACAACCTTATTCAACAGGAGAAGGTATTTGCCCGAGCTGACATCAAGTAATTTCAATATACGTTCATTTAGCGAAAGGGTAGCTTTGAATACTCCGATACAGGGAACAGCCGCTGACATAATAAAAATTGCCATGGTAAAAGTGCATAATGAATTAAAATCCCGAAATCTGAAATCCCGGCTTATACTTCAGGTTCATGATGAATTGCTGATAGAGACTCATAAGAGTGAGGAAGAAACAGTAAAAAAATTATTGAAGGACAGCATGGAAAAGGCAGTAAAATTGCTTGTACCGTTAAAAGTTGAAGTTAAGCGCGGGAATAACTGGTATGAGACGAAATAGCAAGGAGGCAGATTTTATTGCTGGTTATAGGAGTAACAGGCGGGATAGGAACCGGTAAAAGCACTCTGTCATCGCTACTTGCTTCGCATGGAGCGGAAATTATAGATGCGGATAAAATATCTAAGGGAATAATGAAAAAAGGGAAAAAAGCATATAATGATGTAGTTAATGCTTTTGGAAGTGATATTCTGGGTTCAGATGGGGAAATCGACAGAAAAAAGCTGGCTTCAATTGTATTTAGGGATAACTCCAGGTTGCAATTATTAAATTCATTAACTCATAAGTATATCATTCAGGAGATGCTGGAGAAGCTCAACAGAATTAAAAGTACCGGAAATACTGATATTTGCGTGCTGGATGTACCAATCCCCGTGGAGCATGGTTTTCTTGACACAGCTGATGAGATTTGGGTAGTTACAGCTTCTTTGGAAACGAGAATTAAAAGGATAATGAACAGGGATAATATGACCAGACAAGAAGCAGAGCAGAGAATAGCAGCCCAGATGTCACAGGAAGATTATATAAAGCTTGCTGATTTAGTATTAGAAAATGACGGCAGCGTACATGATTTAGAAAAAAAAGTAGACGAATACTTAATAAGAAAGAGTTATCGGTGATGTTTTTGTTTATTTCTTATAAAAAAATTAAAAGATATATATTGCTATTATTGATTTTTGTAACCACAATTCTGGTTTTAAATAATAGAACCTTTTTTTTAAGAATGTTTTTTCCTGTTAAATATGACAATATTGTATATGAATATTCTATGAAAAATAATTTAGATCCGTATCTGGTATTTGCTATCATCAAAGCTGAAAGCAATTTTGACCCTGATGCCACATCACATAAAAATGCAAAAGGGTTGATGCAGATAACTGACGAGACAGCTTATGAAGTGGCAAAAACTATGAAGCTTGATGATTTCAAGCCGGAGGACTTATATCATCCTGAAAAAAATATCATGATAGGTACGAAATATCTGAGATGGCTGCTGGATCAGTTCAATAACGACACTGATCTGGCCATAGCCGCATATAATGCGGGAATTGGTAACGTTAAGCAATGGCTTATGAACAAAAACTTAAGCAGCAACGGAATTACCCTTGAAAAGATACCATTCAAGGAGACAGACAGGTTTGTTGTCAAAGTTAAAAGGTATCACAAATCATATAAATATACATATGGCAGCAAATAAGAGAAAACTTATTCAAGAGCAAAATACTTATGCTTGAATAAGTTTTCTTTTAATAATATATAATTAGCTTTTAATATAGTTTTCGTCCCACAGCATTCGCAACGGGTTCAAGCTCTTTCATTAATTGTGCAAACCTATCGGGCTTAAGGGATTGAGGACCGTCGCACAGCGCATTGTATGGATCTGAATGTACTTCGATTATCAGACCGTCGGCTCCTGTTGCTATTGCACCTTTAGATATAGGCTTTACATACTTCCATGACCCTGTACCGTGGCTCGGATCCACAATGATTGGCAGGTGTGAAAGCTCCTTGACAACAGGGATTGCACTTAAATCTATAGTATTTCTTGTAGCTGTTTCAAAGGTTCGGATGCCGCGTTCACAAAGTATAATATTAGTGTTGCCCTCGGCACAAATATATTCAGCTGCCATGAGCCATTCTTCAATAGTAGCAGACATGCCTCTTTTAAGCAACACGGGTTTTCCTGATATACCTGCTTCCTTAAGAAGCCTGAAATTTTGCATGTTTCTGGCTCCTATTTGAATAATATCGGTATATTTCGCAACCAATTCAATATCTCTTGTATCTACTACTTCTGTTACCATTTTTAATCCTGTAGCTGCACGGGCAGCTGCCATGATTTTTAAGCCATCTTCTTCAAGTCCCTGAAAGGAATAGGGAGAAGTACGGGGTTTGTATGCACCTCCGCGTATTATAACTGCTCCCGCTTCTTTAACTTTAAAAGCTACATTAATGAAATCCTCTTCATTTTCAATTGCACAGGGCCCTGCTATAACTACAATTTTTTCACCGCCGATTTTTACATCTCCTATTTCTACTATTGTAGGGGTATCCTTTAATTCGCGGCCTATTAGTTTATAGGGTTTCATGATGGGTACAATATCTTCTACACCCGGCATTATCGATATGGAATGTGTATTAAGATTTCTTTTGTCTCCTATTGCTCCTATTACCGTTTTTACTTCTCCTATAATAGGGTGGGTTTTAAAACCTAATTCGGTCAGTTTTTGCTCCACATTATTTATCTGTTCTTCTGTAGCGTTTTTGCTCATTACTATAATCATAAAAATCCCTCCTTGTGACGTTTCATGATATTTATACAAATTTCATAGTTAAATTCGGTAAATAAAAACTCCTCAATCCCGTTAGGGACGAGGAGTATATTCCACGCGTTACCACCCTTATTGGCAAAAAGCCCACTCATTTAATGTACGGGATACCTACAGTATTGTATATATCCGATACATCCTTCCTTTTAACGGTGGAAGTTCCGGTGCAGCCTACTAAAATTTCAGCCCACAGTTCAAAGGAGAACTTCAGTAAAATGCTCTTACCGGGCTCACACCCTCTCCGGCTCGCTTAAAAGATACATTATACCTACTTTTCCTTATCATTACTTTTAGCTATATAATACTTTATTATATACTATGACATATGTTGTGTCAATGATAATTCATAGATAAGCCAATTATAAACATGTTGAAGAATTAAACTTTTTTTTATATAATAATATATTGGATTTGATTCGTTATTGTAATTTTCTATTATTTTTTATGTTAATAAATTTAAGTTTATTTTAAGGTTTTTGCTTTATTATTTTTTAATAATTACATAAAAGGAGTTAATAATCTTGAAAAAGCCTTTAAATTACATATTACTGATAATTGCAATGTTCTTGTTATCAGCAGAATTATCCGGAACAAATGGTGTATTATTTAATATAGTAATTTGTATGGCAGTTTCATTTGTAATATTTATGCTTGGAGCCACTAGATATAGGTTGTCCAATTTGGTAAACATTATACTTCTGGCAGCAAATATATTATTTTTTGTATTTATGCGTAAACATAATGTCTATTTTTTTAACGTTATCATAATCGCATATATAATCTGGAGTTATATAACACCCCATATAGCAAAATTTAAAAATATCTTTAATATTTCATTTCTAATAAGCTGCCTGGCTGCTTATGTATTTTCTCTGATGCGGGTAAATTTATTTTTCATGATATTAATTCTGTATCCGATATATTTATCCGGGTATATGACAAAAGATTTTAATTTTGAGAAGTCAAGAAAACAATTAGTCTATCTTATCATAAACATCCTTTTCTCAATGTCAGGTCTAATAATTCTGCTTTCTACAATAAAAAGCTTAACTATTGCCAAAAACATAAGGTTGTTAGACTTTTTTGGTATGGGTCCGAAAATTCTGGCATATGTACCTTTTGCAATAGTATTTTATTTGTGGGCATCTATTTGTATAAATATATTGATATACATCTATTCTGATATCTATTCTGATATATTGAAAACCAAACTTGAAACAAACAGTGAGATCAATTTTACTTCAAATGTAACGAAAAATGCCATGATCGCTTTAATCAGCTTCTTTTCGATTATTTGCGGATTATTGCTGATGAGTAACTATGCTTTAAGCGGGGAAATAGGAAAAGCATTCAAAAACCTGCTTGACCACAATATAATCGTCAATGGCATGTTTCTGGCTTCTTTATATCTGGTACTAATGTGTTTAATAGGTAAAGGGCTTTCTGTTTTAGTTCTGACTATTATTACTTTTATTTTAACGGTAGCAAATTATATTAAAATGACATATATGAATGAGCCTTTTTACCCATGGGATGTATATTATTTAAGGGATTTATTTCTGATAGGCGGAGATTATATTTCCTTAAGGCTTATTATTATTGTTGCTTCGGTAGTGGCAGTGCTTGTTTTTTTAATAATTAAATTCAGGAAACAAATTAAAAGCTTCTTGAAGTTCAGGCCACATATTAAGTTTTTGCCGATGACTGCATCTATATTGACAGTAAATCTGATTGTATTAAACGTATCATATTTTTCATATGGTTTAAATATGGGAAGATCATGGTATATCGGTAAAGATGAATTGCTTAAGAACGGCATGATGGTTCAGACCCTTTATAATTTGGAACAGCTAAAAACATACCTGCCGGAAAGAGAAAAAGATTACAGCTATGATAAGATGGTAGAGATAAATGAAAAATATAAACTGGAAGATTCAGAAGGAACGGAAAATTCAGTAAAACCTAATATTGTCGTAATAATGAGTGAATCTTTCTGGGATCCTTCCCAGTTCGATAATGTTAAATTTGACAAAGTATTAGCGGAAACTGTGAATAAATACAAGAAAGGTGAATTAATATCTCCGATATTCGGGGGAGGTACGGCCAACACCGAATTTGAGGTATTGACCGGGCTTACCAATTATTTCCTGTGCCCGGGTGTAATTCCTTATAATGCATATTTAAGAAGAGATACAATCAGTATAGCATCTGTATTAAAAGACAATGGTTATGAAACGATAGCTATACACCCGAATGTTGCAAGTTTCTATAACAGGAATAAGGTTTATGATTATTTTGGATTTGATACATTTTTAGACTATTATAAATTTAATTTAAAGGAAGATTTCAAAGGCCCCCATATATCAGATGAAAAATTCATTGATAAGGTTATAGACACTTTAAATAATAATACGGGTAAACCTAAATTTGTATTTGGTATAAGTATACAGAATCATGACCCTTATTATGATTTATATGATTCCTTTGATGTAAAAGTTGAATCAGATAAGCTTGACAAGGTAGAAACTAACATACTTACTAATTTTTCCCAGAACATATATGATGCAGACAGAACTTTCAAAAAATTGATTGAAGCAATAGAGCAAACGGATACACCTACTATGGTTTATTTTTTCGGAGATCATCTTCCCAGGCTGGGGCATCCCAAAGGGAATATGCATTTATACGATAAATTGGGATATTTCGAAAACATAGATGCTGCAGAAAGTGATGCTAAATTATATACTACACCTATTGCAATCTGGTCGAATTTCAAAGAAGTGGAAGAGATCAGTACGGCGATATCACCAGCTCAGTTATCCTATCAAATACTTAAGGACTCTAATGCGGAGATCCCGGGTTACTTTTACATTTTCAACGAATTAATAGAAAAATATCCGGTTCTTCAGAATAGGATAGGAATCAACGTAGATACTAACGATGAACTTATTAAAGATTATAGGATGATACAATACGATATATTGTTTGGCAAACAGTATCTTAAAAAGATAAACAGTTCCACCAATTAGTGATATTATTTAGATAAACATAGCAGTAAAATTTTAATATAGAATTTACATATGGAATTTAATATTGCATTATAGCTTTAGTTTTCTGGTGCTTATGCGAAATAAAGCGGATATAATCATAATTCCGAGAGCAATGGAACCTGCGCTTGCCATAGTTTTTATACCTTCAGTCAATCCCAGCTGATATCTGTTCTGAACCATATATTGTACGGTATTATATGCACCGGACCCGGGTACAAGCGGTAGAATCCCTGATACTGACAATATTGTAGCAGGAGTTTTTAACAGCCTTGCCAGGGTTTCGCTGTATATGCTGACTGCTATAGCTCCCATAAAAGTAGCAAAAATAACCTGGTCGGTATAGTTTTTAAAAAAAATGTAGGTAAGCCAGCCTACAGAACCTGAAAGACCAGCCCAAAAAGCTTTTTTCATATCTAGGTTATAAAGCAAGGCAGGGCAAAGGCTGCCCATGAATGATAAAATCAGACTGCCTGTAAATGATAAAGCTAAATATTTCATATCAGGCTCCTTATAAATATCTTAAAACTGCTGTAAAAACAATTCCTATGCCCGATGCGGCGGCAATCGCTGCAAATGCAGCTTCTGTCAGTCTGTATAAGCTGGATACAGTATCACCATACAAAGCATCTTTAATTCCGTTTGTTATTGTCAAACCCGGTACCAATATCATAACAGACCCGATGGCAATCTTATATATGTCCGCATATGGCAGAATTATCGTTGATACAATACATAGTATTCCTGCAATAATACATGATACAAAGTAGTTGAAAAATAAAAATAAGCCCATATTTTCAAAACATCCTTTAACTGTATAAATCACAATGCTTATAAAAAAAGCTATTATGGCCTCATATATTTTCCCGTTAAATAAAATTGTATATACAAAAGCTGTTATACCGGCAGCTAACAATCTCACATAAATAGGGTATATTGGAATACTTTCAATAATTTCAAGCTTTTTCATAGCTTCCTCATAATTCAGAGGATTATTTTTCAATGTTCTGGAAAAGGAGTTAACCATCTCTATTTTTTTTAAATCTATATTACTTCCGCTGATGTATTTGACAAGAGTAATTGTCTGATTATCCTCAGATTCTGCGGAAATAATAATACCTGTCAGTACTACAAAACTTTCGCTTTTTACATTATAACTGCTGAAGATATTTGAAATTGTTTCCTGAACCCTGTAAATTTCAGCTCCGCTTTTTATCAGTATTTCACCTGCTTTTATGGCAATATTTGCTACTTCTTTTATGTTCATAAACTTTCACCGGCCATATATATATGCTGTTGATGTTTATCAGCTTAAATTGCTGGCGCAGATAAATGCTGCCATGTTTATATATTGTTATGATTGATGAATAATATTCATACTTTTATCTTTATCGGAATTACTAATATATAATTCAAAATGATAAGGTTTAATTTAGAATTGTAGAACAAACTATAATATTATGTTAAAATATATGTTGCGTAAAAGGAAGGAGAGTTATATGAGCATCAATATATCGAAAGATGAAATAAAAAAGTGTACAAAGCTGGTAGTGTCAGAAAATAAAAGATTTCTGCAATATGAGAACGGTGAACCCTTTTTCTATTTAGGTGATACTGCATGGCTTCTGTTTATTAATTTAACTCGTGAAGAAGCTGAAATATATCTTGAAGACCGCAGAAAAAAAGGTTTTAATGTAATACAGGCCATGCTTGTGCATGAAATGCCGGAAAGAAATATATACGGCAGAGAACCTTTTTATGATTTGGATTTTTCAAAACCCGACACTTCAAAAATTAAAGATACTGATGGAAATGAAATCTATAGTTATTGGGATCATGTTGATTATATTACCAGACTGGCAGCAAAGAAAGGTATGTACATAGCAATGGTTCCTGTATGGGGTTCTGTCGTAAAAGGAGGGCACATAAGCAAAGAAGGCGCGCATAATTATGCCAAGTGGATTGCTGAGCGTTATAAGGATGAACCGAATATTATATGGTTTGTCGGAGGAGACATATACGGCTATCAGCATACTGAATTATGGCTGGATATGGCTAATACAATAAAAAGTATAGACAGGAATCATCTTATGTCATTTCATCCTTTTGGGGGAACTCAATCATCTACATGGTTCCACGAAGAACCATGGCTGGATTTTAACATGTGTCAGTCCGGACATAGGAGATACGACCAGGCGGAACAGGTAGGAAATATTATCGGGGAAGATAACTGGAAATTTATACAGAATGATTATACACGAGTTCCCATTAAACCAACCTTTGACGGTGAGCCGTCATATGAAGGAATACCCCATGGGCTTCATGATACAAGCCAGCCCAGATGGAAGGATGAAGATTGCAGGAGATATGCCTATTGGGCGGTTTTTGCCGGAGCATTTGGGCATACTTTCGGTAATAGCGCAATAATGCAAATGAATAAACCGAATTTCGGCAAACCTAATTACGGAGTAGATTCCTATTGGTACGAAGCTATAAATGATTCCGGTGCTTCACGGATGATACATCTTAAAAATCTTATATTGTCACGTCCTTATTTTGAAAGAATACCGGATCAAAGCGTCATACATGGAGATGAAGGTTTCAGATATGACAGGGTAATTGCTACTAGAGGCAGCAGTTATTTATTTGCCTATACATATACAGGACGCCCATTTGAGATAAATATGGGCATTATTTCCGGAAGGTATGTGAATGCATGGTGGTACAGTCCAAAAGACGGAAGCGTGCAATTTATCGGAAAGTATGAAAATTCCGGTGTCTGCAGATTCGCTCCTCCGGGTGAAAAAGCAGATGGCAATGACTGGGTCCTGGTGCTTGATGATGCGGAATGCGCATATAAGGAGCCCGGCGTTCTAGAATAACGAATAAAACAACCCTGAATTCAATAAATATGAATTCAGGGTTGTTTTTATGTTTATATTAAGTTATCAGTATATTTCTTTATAGATCAGATACTCTTGTTCTTTTTGACGGATCTATTATTCTCATAACTATTGCCGCTCCTTCTGCCCTGGTAAGAAGACCGTTAGGGTCAAACATATACTGTCCGGGTTTACCGGTAGTTTTTCCGGCTATTATACCTGCACCGGTACAGAGCTTAACGTCTTCAACATTTTTAACGCTTGACCAGTCAATTATATAGGAACTTTCCTCATCAATATCCTCTTTTACCGGTAATGCTTCCCGTTTATATTTAAGTGCTCTTGCGGCTAATACCGCCGCATATTCACGAGTACAGGGTGCATCATTGTTTGAGATTTCACCATTCATTACAAGGCCTGCATTTTTAGCGGCATCTATATATATATCCGCCCAATGATCTGTAGTTCCTTTAGCTGTACTTATATTAAGAGCTCTTACAAATATGGATACGATTTCCCCATATGTAAGAGTTGAATTCGGTCTGAAAGTACCGTCCGGCATACCGCTTAAGAGGCCTTTTTGAGCAAAATCTTTGATTATGTTTTCTGCCCAGTGGCCTTTGATATCAGAAAAATTCACATTCTGATTATTTACCTTTTTTGGCTTGACAGGGGTGTAGTAAACTGAAATCCTTGGTTCCCAATCCTCCACACCGCCAAATAAATATTCAATAGTCAATGCGTCTCCTTCTTCACTGTCCAATTGACGCCTTGATTCATTTACAACAGCACCGGGACCTACATTTTGATATTCATAAAATCTTGCTTTTTCTGCCGTTGCTTCGTGCATGTCCGTCCAGCCTTCATCCTTAATGTGGAATCCCAGATAGCAGTTCTTATATACTATTTGTGCATTTTGCCTCCAAGGCCTTCCGAGGTAAGTAGTTTTTTGAGTAACATTGCTTTGCAGTGTACAATTCAGGAATATGAAACCGTAAGGCTGGTTTATATCAGTATTTGCCGCTGTTATATAACCGTAGTCCTGAGAATAAATGGTGCATTTATTGAATATAGCAAACCCGGGGCCGTATATGAAATCAACATCGCCTTTAATATAGCAATTTTCATAATAATTGCGCCCGTCCGCATATAATGTATCCTGACAGCCGATAAAACCGCAATTAAAGAAAGCAATCTTATCAGCACCGGTAGTCATAGCAAGAGCCTGAGAACCGCGTCCATAACTGTTTTCGAAAGTTATGTTTTCCCCGTTGAAACCTTCTCCCTGAATCAATACGGTAGTACCTCTATTATCCATGTTAGCCGATGCAGGAATATTATAGACTATTTTGGTAGTTTCCCTGTCCTCACCTATTAAACTGATGTTTTTCTTATTTTTGGGGACCTTAACCCTTTCATTATACTCTCCGCTTTTCACATATATGATTATCCTGTCAGTATTGTTCTCGGGAATGCTGTCTATAGCAGACTGAACGCTGTCAAAATCACCTGTGCCGTCTTTTGCTACAACTATATTCGGAAGAGTAACGCTAATATTATCTATGAAAAAGATAGGTGTTTGATTTGATGTAGATTTACATTCAATTTTTGATATATCTGAAACTTCACTGTAAAAAGGAACCTGGGATAAATATCTCATACCGTCAAAAAAGACATCTGCTTTATGTGATACGGTATTGAGCATAAGCATAAATTGATGTTTGCTGCTTATATCATAGTCGGTAATAATAGTTGAATATGTATTGTCTGGATTTATATATACAAAGCCATTTGCAGTATTTTCTATAATAGCGGCTGTCTTTCCGTCAGATGATTTGAACTCTACTCTGTCACGGGAATAGGCAGTCTGTGAATAGTCATATTTGACTATCATTAATTCGGATGAAGATATAAGTTCTTTTTCGTATTTATTATAGTATTTTTCCGGCTGATCATCATCATATAACACGTGAAAATACTTTTTTGATATATTTCCTGAATTGTTCTTCGCGGTTACTTCTATAGCATTCATTTTCGAAGGAAGAGATATAACGGCGGAAAATTTGAGAGTAGATGTTGTTGTCTTAGATGCAACTTCATAACCGTTTACACTAATTTTTATTTCACATTGTTCATTTACAGCTCCTGAAACCGTATAAGACGACCTGTTTACTACTGAGTCTGTCTGATCCACCAAAAGAACCGGTGAAGCTGAAGCGTTTTCTGCCTGCGCCTTGGTATAACCCGGAGCCAGATTTGACTGAAGCGGAAGTAAAAAAACAGCAACACAAATCATTAGAGAGACAATTTTTTTCATAATAATTACCCCTTTTTCAGAAATGTATTTGTTATAAAAAGCAGTAAAAAGTAATACAAATCTTTATTTGCAATTCCAGTAAATTTAATTCATTATACCAAAATATGCATTAAAAATCTAAACATTTTAGGCACGGCTAAATTTTATTCAACATTTGAAGCAAATTTATCGGATTTATAATATTGCTGAAAATAAAACATAGGCCTTAAATAACTTATTTATATAGAAAATTAATTCAGTAATAAATATGTTGATAAGGAATGCTGAATTTAAAATTTATGGTAAAATATCACATTAAATTGTTAAATATGTTGATATATATCTATTATTGATTAAAAATGTTTGGAAGTGTATGTTATACTAAAATATAAACCGCTGTTAAGGAGACAATTTTAGAAGAAGGCTGAATTTAGGGAGGTAGATGATTTGAAGCGAATATTTGCTACTGTGTTTATTGTGATTCTTCTTTTTTCCATGATTTTTTATTCAGGAATTGACAGAAATGTGTCAGCAGAGCCCCAGAGTAATGCAACGGAAACAATTAAAGTACCGGCTTTTCCGGGAGCTGAGGGCGCAGGCAAATGGGCAACCGGGGGCAGAGGAGGAAGGGTAATTGAAGTCACAAATTTGAATGACAGCGGTCCGGGAAGCCTGAGAGAAGCCATTGAAGCAAAGGGCCCAAGGATTGTTGTGTTCAAGGTTTCAGGTACAATAGAATTGAAAAACAGATTAAATATAAATAATCCTGATATAACAATAGCCGGACAGACTGCACCCGGTGACGGAATAACTTTAAAAGGAGCGGCTCTTGGTGTTAATGCTGATAATGTAATCATTAGATATATAAGAGCCAGGCTGGGAGATAAAAACTCAGAATCAGATGCAATGGGTGTCAGCGGAAATAATATAATAATAGATCACTGCACAGCAAGTTGGTCTGTAGATGAGACATTTTCGGTCGGAGGAAACAATATAACCGTACAATGGTGTATAATTTCTGAAAGCCTTGTTAATTCAATACATAAAAAAGGTCCCCATGGGTTTGGAGGAATATGGGGAGGTAACAATGCAACATATCATCATAATCTCATCGCACAGCATAGCAGCAGGAATCCCAGATTTGGCGTAGGGTCAAGCTCAAATTCCACTTTCCTGAAAGTTGATTTTGTAAACAACGTAATTTATAACTGGGGTTATAATTCGGTTTATGGAGCAGACGGTGACTGTTCGGTTAATATGGTTAATAATTACTATAAGCCCGGGCCTGATACCAGAGAAAATGTAAAAAGCAGGATATTTGATACCATAAAGCAGACCACAAAATTCTACATATCCGGAAATTATGTGGAAGGAAATTCTGAAGTAACTGCGGACAACTGGAAGGGAGTAAATAAATTGGAAAGCAATAAAAGCAAGCTTTCACAGCCAATACACATGCCTGAATCTGTAACTACCCGTTCTGCGGAGGAAGCCTACAAGCTTGTACTGGAAAACGCAGGTGCCACATTGCCAAGAAGGGATGCTGCAGATGCACGTGTTGTGTCCGATGTAAAAAACGGAACAGGCAGAAACATAGACTCAGAGGATGAAGTAGGAGGTTATCCTGTATTAGTATCCGAAGAAGCACCGGCTGACAGTGATCATGACGGGATGCCGGATGAATGGGAAAAAGCAAACGGACTGGATCCTGCAAATTCTGAAGACGGCAGCTATGTAGGGAATGATGGTTACACAAATGTGGAAAGATATATTAACAGCATAACCGCAAGCGGTTCAAAAAATCCTGAAATCAAAATTAAAAGCCCTATAATGAATTCTACTCATGTTTCAGGCAAAACCATAAAAATAGAAGCAGAAGCATCAGACACTGACGGAAGTATTGCCAAAGTAGAGTTTTATAACGGCACGGAAAAAATCGGTGAAAAGACGGAAAAGCCATATTCTTTAGAATGGAAAAACGTTGCAGAAGGAATCCATTATATCAGTGCTGTAGCAACTGATGACAGCGGAACTAAAACCCAGTCCAGTGTTATAAGGGTGTTTGTAAACGATAATAACTCAATTAAACCATGGACCTCGAAGGATATTGGTGAAACAAAGATTCCAGGTTCTTCATCTTTAAATGAAGATGTGCTGATAGTTAAGGGTAATGGTAAAATCGGTGATAACAGTGACATTTTTCATTATACATATCAGAAATTAAACGGTGACGGAGAATTGTCCGCTTTGTTAAAACTATTAAAACCAAATCCTTATGGGGTGCTTTCAGGCATAATGATACGTGAATCTTTGTGCGATGATTCACCTATGGTCTTTATTGGCCTGAGATACAGCGGTGTCAGGGATAATATACTGGTGCTTGGTTCAAGAAAAGAAAAGGGCGGCTCAATGGAAACCGAAGAAAAGAAACTTACAAACCTTCCGACCAATATAAAGCTGGTGCGCAGTGGCAATAAATTTACGGCTTATTATTCTCAGTCATATGAAGACTGGCAGGAGTTTAGTTCTGTAGAACTTGTAATGAATAGTGAAGTATATATCGGATTTGCCTGTGATTCCGGACAGCAAAGTAATAAAACATATAATTACAGCAGAGGTCAATTCAGTAATATAAATTACAGCGGAAATATAACTGCCGCAGCTAATGAAGGCTTAAACAGGATATCAGTTGTCATAATAGGAGCAGGTGCATTAGTCTTGTTAGCAGCGGTTGTTATAATAGCTGCATTGAAAGGACGAAAGAAATCACATTTAAACAGTCAAGATTCGTGACTCAGGAAATTCTGATTTTATCAATTAGTTTTTGCATGGTTTATTTAAAATGAAATTATATGCAATAAAAAGCGATAAAATCAATAAACTCATTCCGGTATTAAAAAACCGAAATGAGTTTATTGATATATTTATAAATTTATCTGTCTGCATCATTCTCTGGTTAATAAAGCTTTAATCTTTTCATTTTTTATAATTTCTTCTATATGGTTTATATCCAGCTGTTTTAGTATTTTCATAACATTGAGATTGTCAAAAGGCGTCATAATCAACGAATCTTCACCGTATTCATTTACTATGCGTGTTGCCTTGCCGACATCCAAATTTGTTCTGGGACCGCCTACACATCCGCCAATACAGCCCATGCCTTCAATAAAGTTTGCATCGATTTCCTTGCCCTTTGACAAATCGTCCAATATCTCTTTACAGGACTTAACTCCGTCAACTTTCATAGATTTCAGCTGAATAAGCCTTTGCGGTTCCAGGCGGTTTACTACAGTTTTTACAGAAAAGCTAACACCTCCTGTTCTGGCATATAACCTGCCTCCCATTGATGCCTGATCCTTATCGTCACTTGGAAGCTCCTTCAGGTTGATTTCGAGGGCATCAAAAATCTCAGCTAATTCCCTGAAATTTATTACAAAGTCAATGGCACCCTTTAACTCAGGCTCATTTATTTCAGCTTTTTTAGCTATGCAGGGAGCTATAAAAACTACCTTTGCTCCTTTATACAAGGTTTTTAGAATTCTGCCTGAAGCAATCATAGGGGATACGGAAGGAGACATATGTGTAAAAATTTCAGGGTAGTGCTTTTTTGTTAAATTAAACCATACGGGGCAGCAGCAGCTTGTCAGGAAAAAATCTCCTGCGTGTTTTACAAGGTGGCTGAATTCAAATGCTTCTCTTATTGTAAGAATATCAGCAAATAAAGCTGTTTCAACCATATCTTCAAAACCTAGTAGTTTCAATGCCGTTCTTAGCTGTCCCATTGACACATCTTCACCAAATTGACCTGCTGCAGCAGGGGCTACTGAAGCATATACAGGCGTATCTTTATCCTTCAGTAGGTCAATTAAAGGTAAAAATTCCATTTTATCAGCAATAGCTCCAAAATCGCAGCTTGCAACACATTCACCGCAGTTTAAACATTTATTGTCAATAATTACGGGCTCTTTGCTCTTTTTATATATATGGGATTCATATTTGCAAACATCTTCACATTTACAGCCTTCGTGACCGCAATATTCACATGGCCCTTCAATTTTTGCTATAATCGGCTCACTGATTTCTTTTGAATTTTTAATAATATCAAGTTCGTCATCAAAATCTACGTCGCCTTTGGGATCAAGGCCCATGGCTATTCTGATGTGATCTTTTATAAACGGCATTTCTTTGTCTTCAAAATCATACTTGTCTTTAATTTCGGCAACCAGGTGGTTTAAGTCGCTTACACTTTTAAGATTGCCGTTCCAGTATCTCTTTACAAGTTCGCCGAATATTTTCATCCTTTTTTCCTGAAAATTATTAAATTTGTTTTCTATGTAGAGTCACCCTTTCTGTGTTAGACTACAATAACATTATTATAATTCCCAAAGTTTATGTATAATAACAGGAATAATTGATTGTATTTCGAGTATGTAAATTAAAATCATAAATAATTAATAAGTATAAAGTAAAACCTGTTTTTTTGTTTTAATAGTTTTAAAATATAGGTATTAAGCTGTCATGCCTGAATACTATAATTTTAGGTTCATATTTAAAGCTACTTTTTGAATACCAGATAGTGAGATGATAAAATAATATATAGTTTTTAATATATTCTTAATAGACATATAAATTTAAACAGGAGGAAATTTATTTTGAGCATACATATAAATAAAACAGAAGTGGAACAGTGGGATTATATAGAATTAACTTTATATGGTCCTGAACATGGTAACCCGTTCATAGATGTAAAAATTGAGGCAAATTTTAGAAATGAAGATAAAGAATATTTGATAAAAGGCTTCTATGATGGTTCCGGAATATATAAAATACGTTTCATGCCTGAAAAAACGGGATTCTGGTCCTATACCACCGTTAGCAATGTAGATGAATTAAACGGACTAAATGGGGAGTTTGTCTGTATTGAAGCTTCATCTGCCAACCATGGTCCGGTTCGTGTACACAATAAATTTCATTTTCATTACGCTGACAATACACCGTATTTTCCCTTCGGAACCACATGTTACGCATGGGTGCATCAGGGCAAAGAGATGGAGGAAAAGACCTTAAATACACTTAAACAGACACCTTTTAATAAAATCAGAATGTGTGTTTTTCCAAAGCGATATATATATAATGAAAACGAACCTGAATTATATCCTTTTGAGGGCAGTCTTGAGGGAGGCTGGGATTTTACACGCTTTAACACGGAATTTTTCAGGCACTTTGAAAAGAGGATACTTGACCTGATGAGTATTGGAATTGAAGCCGATATAATACTTTTCCATCCTTATGACAAAGGGCACTGGGGATTTGACAGAATGGATGCGCAGACCGATGACCGGTATCTGAAGTATGTAATATCGCGCTTTGCAGCTTTTCGGAATGTATGGTGGTCACTGGCAAATGAATTTGATTTTATGAAAGAGAAAGATATTTCGGATTGGGACAGATTTTTAGATATTATAGCAAATAATGACCCATACGGGCATTTATGCTCGATACATAATGGATATGAATTCTATACCCATTGGAAACAGGGAATTACGCATGTCAGCATACAAAACGGCTCTGCTGTGGCTGATTTCGGAAGAGCTGGCCTGATGAGGGAAGTTTACAATAAACCGATTATCTATGATGAGGTATGTTATGAAGGGGATATAGAAAGGCGATGGGGTAATATTTCTGCTGAAGAAATGGTGCACAGGTTCTGGCAGGGTATAATAGCGGGCACATATGTGACCCACGGAGAATCTTATCTTCATCCTCAGGACATAATATGGTGGGCAAAAGGAGGAGTACTGCATGGGCAAAGCCCTCAAAGGATAGCTTTCCTGAAAAAGATAATTGAGGAAGGCCCGAAAGACGGTATTAACCCTATCGACAAATGGCAAAATCTTAAACTTGCCGGTAAAGCAGGTGAGTATTTCCTTTACTATTTCGGCAAAGAACAGGTAAAGGAATGGAAGTTTGAACTTCCTGTAAAGAGCGAGCTTAAGGAAGGAACAAGACTAAAGTTGGAAATAATTGATACATGGAATATGACAATAACACCTGTAGATGAAGTTTTTGAAGCAGTAAAAAAAGATATGTATACGATGATTGATAAAGAAGGTAAAATGGTAAAATTGCCCGATAAACCATATATAGCGTTAAGGATAAGTGTAATCGATTGAGTAATCAGCCTGTTATGTGAATTAAGTTTGATTTTATGGAGGATTTATATCTTAAAAAAGTTTTCAGAAAAGATGGTATTAAATTAACTTGTTGTGATACCCACAAGATTTCTATCACAAACAGATATCACAATGGATTAAATTAAACAGAATATAGATTGTGCCAAATTTCATATTTACTTTTTACTTACAAATGTGTTCAATATGGTATAATATTTTAGTAATTTTAGAAAGATAGTATATAAAGACGGAGGTTATGCAAATGGCACTCAATTATATAATAAAAGATTATGATAAGGAAGCGGCATTAAAAGCAAAAGAGGATGGCACATATACGGCATATCCGGATTGGATTAACTATACCAAGGATGCGAAGAATACACCATATAGGATAAGCGAAGCGCTTATATTAATTACTTTGTGTACTTATTATCAGGAGGGTATTGATAATTGTACACCAATTGAATATATTTCAAAGAAGACTCCATATTCAGAAGAAATAATAAAACAGGTTCTGGACATATATGTTGAAAAAGGTTTCTTAACACCGGTTGAAAAATAAATTCAAAAGGATGGTTGATATATGGATATCAATACTACGAAAAAGCTTAATAACGGAGTTGAAATTCCCCTTCTGGGTTTTGGCGTTTATCAGGCCAAAGAGGGCGAAGAAGCTGTCAATGCGGTACGCTGGGCACTCGAAGCCGGATATCGTCACATTGATACAGCTGCCGTATATCAGAATGAGGAGAGCGTAGGGCGTGCCATTATTGAAAGCGGGATCCCGCGCGATAAAATCTTCCTTACAACCAAGCTTTGGAATGATGACATGAGAAAAGGCCGGCAGAAGGAAGCGTTTGAAGAGAGTTTAAAACGGCTGAAAACTGATTATGTAGATCTATATTTAATACATTGGCCTGTTGCCGGCAAGTATAAAGAATCCTGGAAGGTACTGGAGGAACTGTATCAGTCGGGTAAGGTACGTGCTATAGGTGTCAGCAATTTTCATAAATCCCATCTCGATGATTTGTTGGCAGATGCAAAGGTAGTACCTGCTGTAAACCAGGTGGAGTGTCATCCATGGCTTAATCAAGAGCCCTTATTTGATTACTGCAATAAGCTGAATATAGCTTTGGAAGCGTGGAGCCCTCTTGGCGGAACCGGTACCGGGAAAGCTCTTCTCAATGATGAAAGGCTTAAGGCTATAGCCGCAAAGTATAATAAATCTGCTGCGCAAGTAATTCTGCGCTGGGATTTGCAACGGGGCATAATTACAATACCCAAATCGGTTCATAAGGAACGAATATTTGCCAATACCGATATTTTTGATTTTGAATTGAGTAAGGAAGATATGTCGATAATTAATGAAATGAATGAAAATAAACGTGTCGGACCGGATCCGGATAACTTTAATTTTTAATATATTTATTTATAAGTAGAAAGAAGATGGTCTTTTTATTAATGATTAATTAATAAAAAGACTATCTTTTTTTAAGCAAATATATTTATTAATGTTTATTAATCCATTGTGCTGGTTGATTTTGTTCCAGGAAACTGAATTACGATGCCAAGACCCTGCAAATTCAGCGCTACGAATTCAAACTCACAGTATAATTTTGTATTAATTTATAAGTAATTATTCTGTTCAAACAGTGAATTCGCTTAACTTAGACTCAGATTATCAGGTGATATGGCCTCTTCATAAGGCTGCTTCCACAAAACAAATAGCAAATATGTTAAATTATAAATAAAAATGATTCAATATGTATTGATTTGATTACTTAAAAATTACTATAATTAAAATAAATAAATAATTTCCCCAATTTATTTTCTAAATATTTAGTAGCCTTATTATTTATTTCATAGAAATTATAAGGAGGTATGCTGCTTGTTAAAACGCAGAAAGAGGTCTTTATTTAGTTACGCTTTTATTTTTGCACTATCAGTTGTTATGGTAACGAATATTTCCGCTGCAGGTACGCTCAGTACTGCAAGCGAAAGCACAAATGAAAAAAATGTTACCGTATCTACTTCTGAGACATATCAAACAATCGCATCTATATTCAATTCAAAAAGAACAAGAGTAGATCTTAAAGCAGATGACGGCGGCCGTAAAGATATGATTTGGGAGTATTGGAATAATTGGATTGTTAAAACCGGAAAATCCGATACTGCTACTTTCAACGGCCTAACATTTAAGTTGACCAGCGGTGGCACCAGTGACAGAGGTATTGTATGGAAATGGGACAACAAATTGGTTCAAACCTCATTAGATACACCATGGGCAACGATAGATGGCATCATGGCAAACAATCCTGACGGAAGCGGAGCAGTTGAACTTGAAATATCAGGTCTTTCCGCAGGTACTCATACCATTACTACGTGGCATAGCTTTTGTGAGAAAAATGACGGCGGAAGCACCATGTCCGTTTACATTAATGGTGAACTCAAGGCGTCAGGCGTGGAAGTGCCGACTCTTGTGGCAGATGATGATGATGCTGCCCGTTTGTATATGACGTTTACGGCGAAAGAAGGAGAAACAGTAAAAATCCTGTTTAAGGCTGACGGTAACGGAAGCTATGATAATGCTATTCTCAATGCTTTTGAAATTGACGGCCCCGATCCATTTAAGAGCATTTCAAATCCGCAACCGGAAATTGGGGATGAGCATTGGGAAAAGGATAAGGATTTGACATGGGAACCGGGGAAAGATGCTGTAAGCCACGATGTATATATAGGTACTGATTATGACTCGGTATTTAATGCAAACAGAAGTTCCGCTGAATATAAAGGTAATTTTACTCAGGCGTCATTTAAACTGGATGACACCTATTCACATATGAACACTTATTGGTGGCGTGTAGATGAAATAGATTCTGCAGGCAATGTCACAAAAGGAGGAGTAATTCCGTTCCGGATTGCACATCTTGCTTTCCCGGGCGCTGAGGGTTATGGACGATATGCAAGAGGCGGACGCGGAGGCCGTGTAATTGAGGTTACAAACCTTAATGACTCCGGTCCGGGAAGCCTTCGCCAAGCTATTGAAGTAGAAAAAGGACCTCGTGTAATTGTATTTAGAGTTGGAGGAGTAATCAAACTAAAAAGCAGGCTTACCATACCTAAAGATGGCGGAGATGTATATGTTGCAGGGCAGACTGCACCTGGCGACGGTATTACACTGATACAACAGCCTTTTGGTATGTATTATTGTAATGATGCCATAATCAGGCATGTCAGATTAAGAGTTGGAGATGTTGCGGGCATATCATTGGACGGTATGGGTATGGCAGGAGCAAACCATTCAATTATCGATCATTGCTCCATATCATGGTCAATTGATGAAGGAACCAGCTCGCGATCTGCTCATAATATTACTTTCCAGAGAAACATTATAGCTGAAGCTTTAAACAACTCTGTACATTTTCAATATGCATCAGATCAGTCGGGTACCGAGCGCCATTCTTTTGCTGCTTCTATCAGTGGGAACATAGGCAGTTTCCATCATAATCTGCTGGTTCATTGTGCGGGAAGGAACTGGTCACTGGCCGGCGGAATGGAACAGGACGGTATACGTTATGCCGGTTACCTTGATATCAGAAATAATGTTGTCTACAATTACGGATATCGTACTACGGACGGTGGAGTAAAACGAGTTAATTTTGTGAACAACTATTATAAAGCTGGACCATCAAGTACACAGAAAAATTTCTTCTCTATAGACGGGGATGAGTTAGGAACAGGAGATATACAAAAAGCTTATCTGTCAGGCAATGTGATGGTAGATATGAATGGAAATTACGTTCTGACAGCTGAAGAAGACGACTGGAAAAGAGCTACATGTAAATATCTGCCGGTTGAAATGGTCAGAAGCGATGAACCCTTTTATCCGTCATATGTCACCACGCAAACCGCGGAAGAAGCTTATTTAAGTGTGCTTAGTGATGTGGGCGCAACAAAGCCGAAACAGGACTATCTTGATCAACGATATATAAGAGAAACAAGAGAAGGAACTTATACATATGTAGGAAGCGTAGATGGAATGAAAGGTATAATAGACAGTCAGGAAGATGTGGGAGGATATCCTGATTTAAAAGGCGGACCTGCACCTGCTGACTCAGATCATGACGGTATGCCTGACACTTGGGAAAAGTTTTACGGGCTTAATCCATCCGATCCTGAAGACAGAAACGGACTGGAGCTGTCAGCTGACGGATATACTAACCTTGAAATGTACTTAAGTGTGCTTGCAGGTGATGATGTAAAATGGAGCAGTGTAGCATTAGCAAAAAATAAGGGAAATGATATGGCTGGTATAGAGGAAGCTGATGAGACAACTACTGGTATTGTATCCGGCAGCATTAAAATAAAAATTGATGATAAGTATTTCACTCCGAAAGAAGATGACGGCAGCCAGTTGAAACCCGTTATTATTAATGACAGAACATACTTGCCTGTCAGAGCACTTGCAGAAGTTTTAAACATGAATGTTGAATGGGATGAGACTACCAGTACAGTATCATTATCCACTAAAAAGGAAGGTAGTAAGCAAGAAGACAGCTTAAGTACATCCCCTCCGGCTTCACAAAATTCATCCGATAGTGTTACTGCATATGTAAATTACAAACTTAGCATAAAGGTTAATGGAGAAGACTTTTATGCTCACGATTCGGACGGAAGCATTTTATACCCTGTAATAATTAACTCAAGAACATACCTTCCGGTAAGAGCTTTAGCTGATGCTTTAGAAGTAAAAGTGGACTGGGATGCGGCAAGTAAGACTGTATTGCTTATCACAAAATATGGAACTGAAGAAAAAGTTATAACTATCGCGTATGATACCGGTGCCACATCACCAGGTGCCGCTCCGACAAGCGTGGAACTTAGAAATGATCCAAAAGCGGGTGTTAGGTATAACACTATACAAAATGCGCAGAAAAAGTTGAATATAAAAATCAACTGGAAATATGTAACTTCTGACAATCTGATAGTTGATTATATATCTTCTATCGCATCGGGCAAGAAGTATTCAGATATAATACTGACATCAACTACCCGCGTATTACCGAAGCTTGCGTTAAATAATTATATAGTGCCCATAGATAAATATATAGATTTTGATAATGATCCGCTTTACAATATGGATTATATGGCTACTGCAACTGAATATCTAGGCAGGAGATGGGGTTTTGCAACAGAACCCTATAATGTCGGATATGTAACATTCTACAATAAGGATATTTTCGCAAAAGAAGGATTAAAAGATTTACAGGAGGTATATGAAGAAGGCAACTGGACATGGGACACTTTGATGGAATATGGAGCAAAGGCAACGCATGATTATAATGGGGACGGTACCCCTGAACAGTATGGAATTATTCTGGGTAATATGCAAAATGGTATGCAGGCACTTGTTTATTCAAATGGAGGAAGATTTGTAGAATATGATCCGCAGACTAACTCATATAATTTTGCCGCGGATGAAGGAAGTAAAGCTGCAAAAGCAATTGATTTGATATATGAAATGATGCACAGAAGGATTTCTACTCCGAGCAGTTCCATCAAGTTTGACAAATATCCTGCTGCTATGCTCATTGGCAAAGAAATATCAGATGGATATATTTATACAAATGCCGGTTTATATGTTGGTGCAGTTCCTTTGCCAAAGGGTCCGGATGCGGAAAAAACAACATTTGTTTGTGCAAACGGCAGTCATGCGTATTTTATACCATTGAACACAGATGCAGATGTTGCTGCTGAAGTTATTAAAGAAGCATTTACTTATTGGGATACAAGTAAATCTGAATATTTAACCAAGGATGACATACTCAGAAATAAATTTAAGCCGCACCTGATGGATGAAGCTGATGTTGAATGGGCAGTTAAAAACTTTGAATCACCCATAGCAACACAGGTCAAATACTTCAGTAATTTCCGCGGTTATTATATGAACAATATAGTTATTAAAGTTGCATGGAATGATTGGTATCCGACTTACAATAACATATCAGAGTTATATAACAGGCACAGGAAGAATTTGCAGAACAGTATATTAAATGATTTGAAGCCGTAGGATAAGTATAAACAGAGAATAAAACAAATGGGGATGCTTCTTGTTTTAAAGCAAGAACGTCCCTTTTTCATATAGTAAAGTATAATTTACTAAATAATGCTTAATGAATATGCAGCGAATAGATTTCCTAATTTAAAAGCTAGATATTAAATGAAAAATAATGACGATTATGTTATGAGACATATGTTATGATTTTAATTTAAGATATAAAAATATACAATTATTAAATTATCTGGTAAGTTATGACGACTTACCTTTGTAATTGATGCATTAATTCTTTAAAAATTGTACATGAAATGTTGAAAAAAATTTAATTTTTATCTAATAAGATTAGAAAATTTAGATAAATAATGATATATTTAATAGTATAGTTTTCCATAAGTACATATAATCTCTCAACAGGCTGAAAATTAACAGTGATCAGGATTTTAGGACAATCAATTTAATCTGCAGAAAATGATGGCTGCATTATATGCTTATAAATATTATCTTTAAATTATTTAGTTAAAAAAATAGGTGGAGGTTATATGAAGGCAAAAAGAACATTATGTGTTTTTGTATTAGCAGTTTTACTAATTAGCACTCTTACAACGACGTTCTATTTCGATGGCGCGATTTTTGCTGAATCTGAAATAAGAAGTTTTAATGATGTAGGAGAAAATTATTCATGGGCAAAGGATGAGATTGAGTATTTGGCTGGCAAAGGTATAATCAACGGTACACAAAATAAAAACTTCGAACCTGGCAGAAACATAACAAGAGCGGAGTTTATAACACTTTTGGTTAAAGCTCTGAACTTAAAAGCTGAGGTTGACAGTAATTTTAAAGATGTTAGCAAGGATGCTTATTATTATGAGCCGGTTGGTATAGCAAAGAAACTTGGAATTGCCACAGGGATAGGAGATGACCTGTTTAATCCGAAAGCAGAGATAACAAGGCAAGATATGATGGTTATCTGTTTAAAGGCTCTTGAGATAAGCAAGAACTATGAACCATCCGTAAACGTTTCTTATCTTGATAGTTTTATTGACAAAGATGAAATTTCTTCTTATGCTGTTGAGTCGGTTGCTGCTTTGGTAAAAGAAGGTATTATAAGCGGATACGGAAATAAAATAAATCCTAAAGGGCATGCAACCAGAGCTGAAACAGCAGTTATAGTATATAAATTGTATATGTTTGAAGAATATGCCGAAGTTACTGTTTATCTGGTCGGAGATTCAACTGTGAGCCATTATGATGAAGATTTAGCTCCTAGAGAAGGCTGGGGGCAGGAAATTGGCAATTTTTTCACCAGCAATGTCAAAGTAGAGAACAGGGCAGCATCAGGCAGAAGTTCATTAAGTTTTATTGAGGAGGGTAAGTTTTCTCCAATAAAAGAAGAAATGAAAAAAGGAGATTACCTGTTTATTCAGTTTGGGCATAATGATGAAAAAAATGACAGCCGGCATACGGACCCATATACTACTTTTAAGAAAACCTTGATGGAATATGTAAACGCAGCCCGCAGGAAAGGTGCTCAACCAGTGCTTATTACGCCGGTTGCCAGAAGAAAATTTGATAAAAACGGTAATATCGTAGATACGCACGGAGATTATCCGGCAGCGATGATTGAGCTTGCAAAGGAAGAGGATGTACCATATATTGACCTTTGTTCAAAAAGTATGAAATTATTTAATAAGCTTGGACCCGAAGGGACATTGAATATATTCTTACATCTGGAACCAGGCGTAAGTCCAAATTATCCGGATGGTGTAGAGGATGATACTCATTTTCAGAAAAACGGTGCAATAGAAATTGCAAAACTCGTAATAGAAGGTATAAAAGAAAATAACCTGCCGCTAGCAAGGTATATAAAATAAGCAGAATAATAAGAAGGTTCTTGCTGAAAAAGCAAGAACCTTTTTTACTTATTATAATCTTTTGTGTTTGGATTAATATTCTTTGTAATATCTCCTTAAAGCTCATATATCAAAATAACCAACATAACGTATAGTTTAGTAATTTATGTTATTTAATTAATTTGATGTCGATTATAAATTCTTATAATATGCTATACTCTTCTAAAGGTAGAAATTGTATGGCAAAATAACATTTGATTGGTATATGTAGAAAGATATGTGTTTAAGGCAATTATCAAGAAACGATTAATTTACCAAGCAGGGCAATAAGACTGAGTATAACAGGTAGGAGAATATATTATTATGCCATTTCAAATGACACTATAAATTACTTATGTTTCTCGTGTAATGCTCTCAATATGGAGAATATTTATATAATGGTATAAGGAGGAAGGTAAAAATGGAAAACAAACGCGAAGAATTAGTACAAATAATAACAAAATTTGTTAAGTCGGGGTGGAATTTAATTACAGGACCATCAAAAGAATGGCTTGAAGGTAATGGAGATGAGAAAAAATTGCTTGAATCCATTGAGCAAGCTGACAAAGATTGCGGAAGTTGCGGCTGTGAATATGATCCGCTGTATAAAAGAGCGATTGAATTATTAAAAATATCGTAATCTGGTTGCTGCGTTGTTGATGTCCAAAAAAGGAGTGTTTATTATTTATTTCGGAAATATAGAAGGATATAACGTGAATAAAATGAAAGTTCCGGTAGAGACTGAAAAGGGGCGGGTATTAAATGTTCCTATTCTTGCCAAAATCCCATGGGTTTATGAACTGGAAGTAGACAGATCTATTACGTTTGATGACGGAGAAGTATTCTTTTGCAAAATTAGAAATTTTCTTGTTGATGAGTTTATATGTGATGAAACTTTAAGTGTTGAACAGCGGATGAATATTATACGGCCTGTATTTTCCATCCGTCAAACTTATTTTAAGTGGGACGGTACGGAAGCCGGTTCTTGGGGAGAGCCAATGAAGGTTATATTGAAAAGCTTAAAAGAAAGTGTGCGATAACATTTTACATGGCAGCTGTCTGGTGGAGTGTTACATCCACCTGTGCAGATGTAATTTTCACTTTAATATAACGAGCAATAGGGCGGGTATTTTTGATGAAATCAAATATCCGCCCTGTGTTTTATCGTATTTTGGGCTACTTCTTTTCTGCCTCATCTTCTCTTTTTGGTTTTTGTATATAGAATTTTTTCTGGCTGAGCTTTTCCTGAACAATCCTCAATGCTTCGCCAAAACGCTGGAAATGTACTACTTCTCTTTCTCTTAGGAATCTTAAAGGATCGATAACATCAGGGTCATCAGCCAAGTTTATTAAGTTTTCATAAGTAGCACGTGCTTTCTGTTCTGCCGCAAGGTCTTCGTGCAGATCTGCAATGGGATCTCCTTTGGACTGAATGTAAGCCGCAGTAAAGGGATTGCCGGCAGCACTCATAGGATATACGGCATGGTCGTGATCGGAGTAGTATGCACCAAGTCCTTCCTTTTCCAGAACATGTGCAGGTACGCCTTTAGTAAGCTGATGCACCATGGAACCAACTATTTCCAGGTGTGCAAGTTCTTCAGTACCTATATCATTATCAAAAATGTACATTTTTTATACTCAATCCGCACAAGCGGATATTTTTTTTATCAATATATCCTACAAAATATAAATATAATATTTCTACAAAAAACAAAGTATTAATATAAAATAATGAGAAAACAAGAGAAATTTTAAAATAAACTAAAAATTTAAGCAAATTCATTGACAAATAGCTAAAAATCGGTTAAAATAAAGAAAAAACTAAAGGGAGATGGTTATTTATGTACGCTATTCACGATAAGGAAACAGGCAATTTTCTTTCGGATTATTCCTTCCAGCTATTGGATGAAGGAAAAAATCAATGGTTGTATACTACATATAAGGGAAAAATAGGAACAAAATTTTACGCAACAAAAGAAAATGCACAAAAAGTATTAAATATTTTACAAGAATATAACGAACAATCGGGACTAAATAGACAGCTACAGATAGTAGAAGTTGACACAGACCTACTACCAATAGGAGATAGAGTATATATCTATAGCTAAAACGCAAAATACAAGGGATTTTCCCTTGTTAGGAACAAAATATTAATATAATATCCAAATATAAAAGCCAGATTTGATTTAAGGGGAATCCACTTTAGAACACCCTTAAATAAAATGTGGCTTTTATTTATATAGACCTGCTACCGCTTTAGAAAATCCTGCAAACCTGCATGAATAGCGGATTTTAAGATTTGCTACCCCATTTTGATATAATGAAAAAGAAAAGCAAAAAGAATATAGGAGACAAAATCGTGTATGTTTAGAAAATCCTGCAAACCTGCATGAATAGCGAATTTTGAGAAATTTTTTTATAAAAAATAACATTTTTCTATTCTATGGAATAGAATTATAAACAAAAATCTGTTAGCAATTAGAAAATCCTGCAAACCCGCATGAATAGCGGATTTTGAGATTTGCTACCCCATTTCTCTATTAATGGAAGAGAATAAATAAAAATAAATATAGAAGTGCTAGAAAAGCTGAAAATCCTTGAAACCCGCATGAATAGAGGATTTCAAAATAAATTTAAAAATTCTATATAATGAATAGAATACCAATAAAGCAAACATCAAACCGTAGAAAATATTGCAGTAGTTGTTGGAAGGATGTATTAAAACAACAATGGAGAGAAGCATCTTATAGGTATCGTCATAAATTAGAAAATCCTGCAAACCTGCATAAATAGCGGATTTTAAGATTTGCTACCCCATTTTGATATAATGAAAAAGAAAAGCAAAAAGAATATAGGAGGTAAATTCGGACGCTTTAGAAAATCCTGCAAATCAGCATGAATAGCAGATTTTGGGCAATTTTTTTATAAAAAATAACATTTTTCTATTCTATGGAATAGAATATTTGATTATAAAATAGAAAATCCTTGAAACTTGCATGAATAGCGGATTTTTAGAAAGAATTGAATTTTTTATATAATGAATAGATTATTAATCAAGCAAACATCAAACCGTAGGAAATATTGTAGTAGTTGTTGGAAGAAACGACATCAAGAATTAAAAAATAAATGGAAACGTGAAAAATGGAATAAAGGAAGAAGTTTAGAAAATTCTGCAAACCAGCATGAAATACAGTAAAATCAACAACTTTAGAGATTTTTTCAATTTTTATTTATCAGATTGGAAATAAAGGAAGAAGTTTAGAAAATCCTGCAAACTAGCATAATTAGTAGATTATAAGCGATTATTTATATTAAAATAACATTTTTCTATTCTATGAAATAGAATATTAAACAAATTTCACATGGTTTAGAAAATCCTGCAAACCTGCATGAATAATGGATTTTGAGAAAAAATTGAATTTTTTATATAATGAATAGAATATAAATATAACTTTGAAAATTACCCATGCTAGGGTTTAAATATATCTGGAATTCTTATGATATTGTATAAATACGTTCCTTTCGTTAAAGGGGTACTGCAAGCAAAGTACCCTTTTATATTTATTTTTTTTAATATCAAAAAATTGATTATAAAATATTTTCAATTGTTATCAATCCCGCAAGGGTTGATATATATTCTCCTTTCGTGGCAGCTATGCCAGATGAGAACAATATGCTCATATTAGGTAATTTTTGCCGTTTTTGATGTGGGTTTAAGTCCCACCCTTCCGACAAAAAAGAAAAAAACGGTACTATCCCAGTTTATTGCTTATAGGGGAAGTTGATTTGACTTCCTCTTTATTTATTTTTTTATATCAAAAATTTACTTATTTTTTTTCAGGTATCAACAGCTATATGCTGATGATATATAGACCAATGTTTGCTTTACACCACACCCTAAAAATAAAGGAGGAATAACGAAACATGAATTTAGACAAAGAAAACTATGGTCGAAATGAAGTTGAACAAATGCTTTCAGAGTATGAAAGCAAAATTCAAGAACTTGAAAAAAGTATTGCTGATTTTGAAACTGTGAAACAGCAGTATTCTGAATTGCAGAAAGTCAATGTTGCAGTAGCAATAAAAAATGAAATGTTGAAGGCAGGGCTTGATGAGAGTTATTTTGACCTTGTAGAAGCCGAAGATGTCAAAAAGGCACAAGCAAAAATAAACAAATTGGTTGAGTTGAAGAAAAAGCAGGATATAGAAAATTCCTACAAGCCAACAGACCACAAGCCAGATGACAGCTATTCGGTTGCAGAGAAGGAAAAAAATGTTGAAGGTATGATTTTTTCAAAACTATCAAAAATTTTCGGATAATGGAGGATGATTAGATATGATAAAGACAAGTAATTTTACAATGCATGAAAATATTGATTTATCAAAAGAAATTGCTTTAGTTGCACCTACAGATACACCTTTTACTACACTTTTGCTTAACAAGAAACTTGTAGAAACTGCTGGAAGTGTAACCATAAACTGGAGAGAAAAGACCCTTGATGATACAGAGGATATAAGCAAAATAGAAGGACATACACCTGATACATTTACAGCTAGTGGTAGAGCGGAAAAATCTAACATTATGGAAATATTCTCTAAGGCGGTACAGGTTAGCGGCTCAGCACAAGCAAGTAATGTTGTAGGTATCAATGATTTGTTTGCAAGCGAAATAAACGATAGATTGACCGAGGTTAAAGTTAATATTGAAAAGAAAATGCTTGCACCTACAAACTACAATGACGGTAGCACAGCACCTTTCATTAGAAGGATGAAATCTGTATTTGAGCAGGTTCATCCTGATAACGTGGTAGAAATTGAAACAGCACCTACACAGGCAGATTTTAAAGCAGTAGTAAAGAAACTTTGGGATGCTGGACTTGGTTCAAATGAATTTTACGCTTTTGTAAATGCGGACTTCAAGGAAATTATAGATGGTTTCTATGCAAACCAGATTAATTATAATATGCCTATGGATACCTTTGGCTTTGTTGCTAACAAGGTTATTACAAATTATGGAGTTGTAAACGTGGTACTTAACAGGCATATGCCAGTAGATAAAATACTTGTCGTTGACCCTGCTTATTTGAGGTTGGTTTATTTGCGTAAACCTGCCTTTGAAATGCTTGCGAAAGATGGAGACAATATCAAAGGTATGGTTATTACTGAATGTTCATTAAAACTGCTTAATAGTAAAGCAGTTGCAGTTGCACAATAATTCATCTTTATAATATCTGAAGGAGTTGGGTTTAGAGAGAAGGACTGCTTATGCGGTTCTTTTCTCTTTTTATTTTTTTATATCAAAAATTTTCTAATAAGAAGGTGAATATATGGAAAACAATGATTTTTTTTACACAGTATGGCGAAAACAAAGAGATTTGACGCTTGAGGATATATCTAATCATATTCATATTTCAATTGCTAATTTGTGCAGATTTGAACGAAAAAAACTAAAAAATCCAAAAGCATATGAAGCTATAAAAAAAAAGTACGACAGCTATATTCAGGAATACGAAACGGGGAAAGCCAATGCAAATTAAAAAAGAACTAACACCACAACAAAAGTTTGAAAAAATGTTAGAGAAATGGAAAAAGCAAGTCAATGATAAAGAATATGATTTGCAAAAACGCAACAATAGGAAACGAAAATAGGAGGTGTCGAAAGATGGGTTTTGTATAGCATATCCCTTATTCACAC
>Ga0134099_1000691_pt1 | contig 36998 bp, 37 predicted proteins | sample 10_taG_2_FD_105482 | JGI IMG/M metagenome (GOLD analysis project Ga0134099, IMG submission 105482) | Switchgrass degrading microbial communities from high solid loading bioreactors in New Hampshire, USA - 10_41_5_180_A2 metaG | ecosystem: Engineered > Bioreactor > Semi-continuous > Anaerobic >...
TGAATGCTCTGTTGTCAAAAAAGCGTATAGTTCTAAGGGCTCCCAGATGCGGTACTTTAAAACCGTGTATTCTGACGTTGTCTAAATCTTCACCTTCAATATGAATGCTTTCAATGCTTGAAGGACACAGATTTCTCTCTACAGCCTCCCGGATAATAGGTACATCAAAAGGACTGACTCCTATTACATTCAATGCAGTATAGTCAAGTTCAAAGGCATTTTCTCCGGCAATAATAAGTCCTATTTGTTTTGGGTTTCCTGCTGTAGGTCCATGGCCGTCCATTCCCACAACTGCATCCATAATATTTAATGATGTTTTAGTACTTAAAAAAATGTCAATAAGGGCATTTGCGAAAGCTCTATGTTCTTGCATTCTGAAGTGATATTCCGCTTTCAGTACCCCAGGCACTGCGCCAAACATATTTTTTACCGCCCCGGTATAAACCATCTGGCCATGGGTTTTAAGCTTTGGTACATTTATAATGACATCAGCATCAGCAAAAGGCCTGCTCACAATAACCTTCTTTAAATAATTACCCTCTGGAAACTGCAATTCCGCTTCTTCAAGGTCGTAGTTCAATTGAGCACCTGACTTCTCCGCAGCAATTTTCATTCCGCAAACAGAATACAGTCCTTTAAGCGTCTTTTCAGTGATTATACCTCCAGGATTATCGGCTATAATCGCTTTACCTCCGGCTTCAGTAACAATTCTTGCAACGGCCTCAACAACAGAAGGATGTGTCGTAGCCGCTTCATCAGGAGCTTTCTTCATCACCAGGTTTGGTTTTATTAATACCCTTGCACCATGCTTTACAAACTTATTTATCCCACCAAGCCTGTCTACAGCCTTTTTTACCGCGATATAAACATTTTCACTATTGTAATCCGGGCATTTTTCCAATACTACCACAGCCTGATATCCTTTCGCAAAAATATTGTTGCATATTTGATAATAATAAATTTATTTTATTAGAATTTAAGCAAAAGGTAAAGAAGAAAAAGACAGGGGACGGGAAAAAGACAGGGGACGGTTCTGTGTCTGACATAGACACAGAACCGTCCCCTGTCTTGTGTTTCAGCGTGAATATCCGCTTCTTTTCAATATTTCCTTTAAGGCTTTGGTAGTTATTGGTGCGCCTTTCATTATTTCATCATTAAAATCCATTTTACCCGGGTCGCCCATTCCTACGATAACCGGTACTTTCATACCCCTTAACACACTCAATGTATCACCGCAGATTTTATCTTTTTTAAGCTTATTTCCGTATTTGTCCACAGCTCCATCTACCACTGTGCCATCTTTTGTTATTGAACAGTCTACTTTCAAACCATTGCAATCCTTACCGTTGGATGATACTGCCACAACTCCCAGTACGTCTATATTTTCATCCTCGGCTATTATCTTCATTGCCATTTCGCCGGGTCCGATACCTTTTTTCCCTCTGTCATCCACCATTACCACAACAGGGTCATGATCAGCTTGTTTTATCAATTCCACCAGTTCTTCCCCTGTAAGTAAAGTTGGGTTTCCAGCAGAGGCAGATATGCACCTGCCGCCAATATTGCGGGCTGCCACCTGTACTGCTTCCATTGCAACACTGTCCCCGTCAGTTACCAAAATAACTTTACGCTTTTCCATATAACACCCGCCATATCATCTTTTAGCTTTTGGTGTGAATGCCACCGAAGCAAGGTATCCAAAAAACACTGCTGCAGTAATACCTGCAGCCGCAGCCTTTACACCGCCTGTAAAGGCACCCAGAAGACCGTGCTGATTTATCTCTTTCATAGTACCTTTTACAAGGTTATAGCCGAAACCGGTCAACGGCACAGTTGCTCCGGCTCCACCAATCTGCACAATTTTTTCATATATACCCAGGCCACCCAACACGGCTCCTGTAGTTACAAAAAGAACAAGAATCCTTGCCGATGTCAGCTTGGTCTTATCAATAAGAATTTGTCCTATAGCACATATTATTCCGCCTACAATAAATGCTCCCAAATATGTCAAAAACGTATTCTGCATCAAAACACCCCAATCTTTATAAGTACTAAGGTCCCAAACGGGCTTATCAGTTCTTAAGTCCGGAACTTCTGTTATCGAAATACCTGCATAACATGTTAATTAAAGTACAATTTAATTCAAATAAATCAAAAAAACATCAGCTGCTTAAGACCCTCTCCACACTGACAGCATGTGCAATAGCCGGTATGCTTTCACCTTGCTGTGTACTTGTAGTGCTCATAAGTGCTCCGGTAGGGACAAACAGAACTCTGTTCAGATTGCCTTTCATAATCTCATGGTATATGAATCCCGTAAACACAGTTGCAGAGCAGGCGCATCCGCTGCCTCCCGAATGAACATCCTGCCGTTTGCAGTCAAATATCATAACTCCGCAGTCATTGTATCTGTCACTTATATCAAATCCATGCCTTTTCAACAAATCTGCACAAATTGTCTTTCCTACAAGCCCTAGATCGCCTGTAACAATTAAATCATAATAGTCAATGGGCAAGCCTGTATCTTTAAAGTGGGTTGCGATTGTATCAACAGCCGCAGGAGCCATAGCCGCTCCCATGTTATTTGAATCTTTTATTCCCATATCCACAATTTTTCCGGTTGTAAGATATGTGATGTAAGGGCCGCTTCCCTGGTTTGTCAATAACACCGCTCCTGAACCTGTTACAGTCCATTGCGAAGTAGGCGGTCTCTGTGTGCCCAATTCAAGCGGAAATCTGAACTGCTTTTCTGCAGAGCAAAAATGGCTGGAGGTTAAGGCCACAACATTATCGGCATATCCACCATCTATAAGCATGGTTCCCAACTGCATCGACTCAGCTATTGTCGAGCAAGCGCCAAACACACCGAAAAACGGTATCTCAGAATCTCTCAGACCAAAATTTGCAGCTATACATTGATTTAACAAATCTCCGGCGATGACATAATCAATATCTCCCGTTGTCTTGTCAGCCTTGCTTAACAGTCTGGAAAACGTCTCCTTCACTATCTTGCTTTCTGCCTTTTCCCAGCTTTTTTCGCCCCACAGTTCATCATCAATTATCATATCAAAATATAGCCTTAACGGGCCATCTCCTTCCTTAGGCCCGACAATAGCTGCAGTAGCTGCAATACTTACGGGACTTTCTATTTTAACAGTTTGTTTTCCGTTTTTTTTACTGGCCAAAGTCATCACCTCTAAAAGTTTAACAGATAATATATTATTCCTATAACAACTGATGCTGATATGCCATAAACAAGTACAGGGCCGGCAATAACAAACATTTTCGCCCCTACACCCATTATATAGCCTTCACTTTTAAACTCCATGGCTGGTGAAACAATAGAGTTTGCAAACCCGGTTATTGGAACAATTGATCCGGCACCAGCAAACTTGCCCAATTCATCATACACATTCAACCCTGTGAAGATTATTCCAATCAAAATCATAATAAGGGCTGTCAGGTTTGAGGTATCATCCATGTCATAACCTTTTGATTTGAGTAAATTGGTTATAACCTGTCCAACAACGCAAATTAGTCCACCGACCACAAACGCTCTGGCTGTATTTCGTACAACGTTCGATTTAGGAGCTATTTTTTCAGCATATTTTTCATACTCTTTTTTAGTCATGATATTATACATAAGTATATCTCCTACACTTTTCTCTTATAGTAAATTATTTTTATAGTAAATTTCCAATCAAAGTTATAAATGTTCCCCTTGAAGGGATTTTATCTATTTCCTGATTAGATACAATAAACCATATTATAAGAGCAAGAGCAATCAGACTGAGTATTATCATTACCAGCCTGTATCTGTAAAGGATACTAATCATGTCATTCACCCCTGTAAAATGATATGTCAATTTTTTATCTTTTCCTACAGATATTATTAGATAAACATAAAAACAATATTCTAAGAAATTTTAACAATGGAAAAGCTGTTATTCTCTCTTATAAAGTGATTTTATTCTCTCTTTTGAAATGATTTTCATTAAAATTAATTTAACTTGTTGTGCCAGATAATGAGACAGCATTTGTAGAGAGCTTTGGGATCCCCTCTGTACTCCCCGTGTTAGAGGAAGTTTCCTTTAACACAAGTTATTTATTTGCCCCGTAACAAGCTTATTAGCTCTTGAGCTCGGAACTCCTGCTATCGAAATGCTGGCACAACAAGTTAATTTAATATCTTTTATTGATTTAAATTCTTTTTTAGAATAGTTGATTTAAGCTCTTTTATAGAATGGTTTAATTTATTTTTGAGAATGATTCAATTTTTGGGATATAAAATTATTTTATGGGTTATATCAATTTTTATAATTCTTTATATTATATTGTATCAACCGTGTTTAATTCTTTCCCTTATATCAGACAAAATCTTTTTTTCAATTCTTGACACTTGTACCTGTGATATTCCAAGGAGTTTGGCAATCTGGACCTGAGTTTTCTCCTTGAAATACCTTAAAATAATAATTTGTCTTTCGCGAGGCTTTAAAGTATCAATGACCTGCTGCAAATCTATCCTGTCAATTAAATCCGATTCACTCAATCCTCTGTCCCCATCGACCTTGTCTATCAGCATTACCTGTGAGTTATCGCTTTCTCCCAGAGTATTATAAAGTGATTCTGGAGAGTACCCGGCTTCCATGGCCACAACAATATCCTCCGGCGTGACGTTAAGCCGTTCTGCCATTTCATTTATGGATGGTTCCCTTCCAAGTTCCTTACTCATAACTTCCTTTGTAATTCTCACTTTCACAGAAAGTTCCTTAAGTGAACGGCTGACCTTGATAATTCCGTCATCCCTGATAAACCTCTTTATCTCTCCGATTATCATGGGGACAGCATAAGTTGAAAATTTAACTTCAAAAGAAGGGTCAAATTTATTAATTGCCTTGATAAGCCCAATGGAGCCTATCTGGAAAAGATCATCAACCTCATATCCCCGGTTTTGAAATCTTCTCACTATGCTCCACACAAGGCCAAGGTTATTCTCTACCAGTATTGATTGCGCCTGCTTATCGCCTTCTTTGGCTTTTTTTATCAATTCAATTGTATTCTTATCGTTATCATTAATATCCTTCATGTCTTCCTCGTCCATCGTAATTTAATTTACTTATTATTGTATTTATTACACTATTTTACATGTTACGACAAAAAATTATCTGGAAATGGACTTAAACGTCTTAAACATTACTACTTTAGTACCTTTTCCAGGTTCAGAAAATACGTCTACTTTATCCATAAAACTCTCCATTACGGTAAAACCCATACCGGACCTTTCCAGTTCAGGTTTTGACGTATATAGAGGCTGTCTTGCAAGCTCAATATCTTCTATTCCCTTACCGTCATCTTCAATTTGAATTTCCACTGAATCCGCGTAGAGTTTGCATTGCATCCTGACATAACCGCTTCCGTTTTCATATCCATGAATTATTGCGTTGGTCACCGCTTCAGAAACGGCAGTTTTTACATCTGTAAGTTCTTCAACTGTAGGGTCAAGCTGGGAAACAAATGCCGCTGCGACAATCCTCGCAAAAGATTCATTACTTGATTTACTTATAAATTCAACTTTGACCTCATTAATCGGTTGCATCAATATATTCTCTCCCTTTCTATGCTTTTCGACCTCTTTATAATTATTCCTGCAGTGCTGAAACAGCATCATCCAGACTTTTATATACAGGAATAATTTTCAGTATTCCTGACATACTCAGGATACGCATTATCTGATCACTTATATTTACAACGGCAGCTTTCCCGTTCAATTTCAGGATATTCTTATACCTGCCAATGATCACACCAATTCCTGAACTATCCATAAAACTAAGTTCAGAAAAATCAAATACTATATTCCTGGTAGTGGACTTGAGAATTTCACTGTCTATCTTTTGTCTTACATATTCAGCAGTATGATGGTCAAGTTCTCCTTTGATTCCAATGATAAGTGTAGTTCCTCGATTTGTAAACTTTATGTGCAAAATAACCCTCCTCAAAGCTTTATGTGTTCATTTATCAACCTATATCTTATTCTGCACATAAACTGAATTCCCTTCATAGAAAAATGACTACTTTTGTTGAAAAAAATTTTTTTATCTACAAAAAATTGGATAACTCAATGAAATTCTTCATCATTCTTCAAAACCTGATTCAATTAGTTCTATAAGCCTCTTGACAGCTAATTGTTCATCTTCTCCATCTGCTTCCACAGAAATTTCAGATCCCATAGGAACCGTCAACGACATCAAGCCCATTATACTTTTTGCATCAACTATTTTATCGTCTTTTGCAATCCATATCTTTGAAGTGAATTTACCGGCAGTCTGAACAAGCAATGCTGCTGCTTTAGCATTAAGCCCCGTTGGATTGGTCATTTTTATCGTCTTTCTTATCATTTTTTCTCCCCCTTTAGTTCTCTATCTTGTTGTGCTAATCTATCCAATTTCCGTAACCTATGATTAACGCCTGATTTCCCCAAAGGCGGGTCTAACATTTCTCCAAGCTCTTTAAGACTTGCATCCTTGTACTTAAGCCTCAGCTCTGCTATTTCTCTCAATCCTTTAGGCAACTTACCAAGTCCAATATGCTCGTTTATATACTTTATATTCTCTATATGTCTGACAGAAGCATTTACTGTTTTATCCAGATTTGCAGTTTCGCAATTCACCAGCCTGTTTACGTTGTTTCTCATCTCCTTTAAAATTCTCACGTTTTCCATTTCAAGAAGAGCTGTATGAGCACCAGTCACATTTAAAAAGTCAACCAAATCTTCTCCTTCTTTAAGGTATGTAATAAAGCTATTTTTTCTCTTTATTATTTTCGGATTCAGCCCGAAATCCTTCATAAGACTGCACACTTCAAGGGCTGACTCCATGCTGTGGTTTGTTATCTCGAGATGGTATGTCTTTTCAGGATCACTTATCGATCCACCCGCTAAGAAAGTTCCTCTCAGGTAAGCCCTTTTACAGCATATATCCATCTTAGGAAAGTCTAACTTGCATAACTTGTCTTTTGCTTTTAAACTATTTGCAACTTGCAAATTCAAGCCGATATTCTCAACAAATTCATGCACTCCCAAAGAAGATGATATTACTACAATATATAAAGTATGCTTTTTTAATTTTTTTCCCTTTCTGATTATTACTTGAGGATATACTTTAAAGATACTTTTAGCCAGGGAAAAAACTCTTCGCGCAAATGCAGCATTTTCAGTAGTAATACTTATGCTTATTCCCTCACCGTCGGATAAGTTTACAACACCACCGATTCTTATCACTGCTGCCAACTCAGAGTACATACAACACTTTTTATTTATTTCAACTCTACACAATTCATTTTTTACAGATGATGAAAACGACAATGTGAAGCCCCCAAACCTTTCTACATTTGGTAGTTTCAAAACTAAGACACATAACGCAACATTATAAATACAATGTCACACTATAAAATATATCACAATAATCGAATTTTTGTAAGTATTTATCTCTTTTCACAGCTGTCTGATAATGTGATTCCGGGAAAAATATCTTCCACGTATGCTCTCAGTATTTCCCCAACTCCCCATGCTTGTGCAAAACACCCTCTTGGACAGAATGGGTAATCGCCATCAAAAATTTCTGAGATTGAGCCCAGACACGCATCCTGCAAATGGTCCCTGACCGGATCGATAAAAAGCTTTAAAGCTGCCTGCCGGCTGCTCTCTGAGTAATGATTTACTTTTATAAAAGCTGTTATAAAATGCCCCAACAGCCAGGACCAGGCCGTCCCCTGGTGATACGAACCATCCCTTTCGTAACGGCCGCCTGTATAAGTTCCTTTGTATCCTTCACAGTTACATGAAAGACTCCTTAATCCATAAGGAATGTATAAATCTTTCCAAACCCTGTTCACCACTTTTTGCGCCTTTTCGCCCTCGATTACCGCATAAGGAAGGCTGACAGAAAGTATCTGATTGGGACGAATGCTGGCATCCTTGTAATTGCCTGCTATCACATCATACAGGTATTGTCCTTCTTCATACCAGAACTTTTCATTAAATGAACTTTTCATTTTTTCAGCCATGTTTTTGTAATAATCAGGGTTTTCTCCAAAAGTGCATGCAAAACTCTCCATTACTTTAAGTGCATTATACCACAGAGCATTGACTTCGACAGGCTTACCGTGCCTAGGTGTCACCACCCACTCATCCACCCTGGCATCCATCCATGTGAGCTGAGTATTTTCGTCACCTGTAGTTATAAGATAATCCTCATCCATCCTTATGCCAAATCTTGTTCCTTTAACATAGGATTCAATTATTTCTTTCAATATAGCATATATTTTATCCTTGATAAATTCATAATCTTTTGTATACTCTGCAAACTTACCTGCAGCTTCAACATACCACAGCGCTGCGTCAACACTGTTGTAGGCCGGTTCTTCACCCTCGTCGGGAAACATGTTTGGTACAAGTCCATCCCTGATATATTTCGAAAATGTATACAATATTTGCTTTGCGTCCTCAAAACGTCCAGTCACAAGAGTCAAACCGGTAAGTGCTATCATTGTATCCCTTCCCCAGTCGGTAAACCAGGGATATCCTGCTATAATGGTTTTGGCATTTGTTGATTTCCTGTAAACAATAAATCTGTCTGCTGCTTCAACCAGGCTTGCAGCAAATGGATCAGTGAAACCTGAAGCCCCAATTATGCTTTCTATTCTCTTGCGCTCTGCCTCAATTACTTTTCTTCCGTCAAGGCAATTCCCATCTTCTTCTACAGTCGCTGTCAAAGTTATATGCATGTCCCGGCCAGGTTCGACTTCCACCTCAAAATATCCCGGAATATAGTGATCTTCGGTATAATTAAGGCCACGCTCCATCTCGATGGGGTATTGCATATTATAAAACCAGCAGTCTTCAAGCTTTATAAATGTACCTTCGGTACAATATATTCCGATTGTTAAATCAAGATTATAGGGATTGATTTTAATACCATTTGGACATGTCTTCCGGCTGAACTGCATATGATGCCTTCTGGATTCCCCATGGTAATCTCTGAAGTTGACAAGGGGCGCAAGTCTTATTTTTATACTATTTACTCCATTGATTATATGATAGGTGATGCATACAGTATTTTTACCGTACACCATACACACCTTTTTTTCAACCAATACATCCTCAACTGCATACACAAAACCGGGAATACTGTCAAATTCAAACTTTTGGAGATATCGAAAGCCTTCCAGGACACATCCTGGGGTTTTAAATGAATAAAGATCATAATCCAGATTATTTATCGAAATGCTCTCGTTAATCTGGGAAATAATCAGATGCCTCTGTACCGGCGGTTTAAGCGAAGCTATAAGAAGACCATGGTATCTTCTTGTATTGGCACCTATTATTGTTGAAGATGCGAACCCACCGATTCCGTTCGTCAAAAGCCATTCCCTTTCAACCCCCCTTTCGAAATTTCTCCAGGAAGATTTTCCGAAGACCATTGCCATTAATATTCCTCCCAGCAATGCGGACTTAGTGAATTAACTTTCTGTGACTGGCAACGATAAAGCAATGTGGAGAACTTAGAATCCCCTATGTACTCACCGTGTTAACGGAAATATCCCTTAACTCAGGCGAATTGATTTGCCACGCAACGAGCATACCGTCTCTTAAGCTCGGAACTCCTGCTATCAAAATGCCTGCACAAAAAGTTATTTTATTATTATTACCAGTTCCGGGTCATAAAATTCCATTGGACACGCATTACACCTTGGTTTTTTCCAGCCTGTCTTTTACATAATAGTAATCAATTGACCTTTTATTATCCTTTGAAAGGACATTTTCAGCTACAAGTTCCACGATGGTCGCAGCGAGCTTCTGAGGGTTATGTCTGATAAAATTGTTATTTATGCTGATATAATCTCCTGTAATTACTTTCACACCGGCCTTGTTCAAAAGTTCCATGTCAAGCCTTACCATCTCCGCTCCGTCGGCATTGTATTTTTTCATTAAATTATCAGGAATATCAGCGGTATTCACAATACAGCAATCTATTATCCCTTTGAAGGAATGTCTTTCTATGGCACTAACATGATCCATTACAGAATAGCCATCCGTCTCACCCGGTTGGGTCATTACATTGCAAACATATACTATTAAAGCATCAGAATTCATGAGTGCATCACATATTCCATTTACCAAAAGATTGGGTATTATACTGGTGTAAAGGCTTCCAGGCCCTAAAACAATAATATCAGCCTCACTTATGGCATCCAGTACCTCCTGAAGCGGTTTCGTCGGTTGTGGCTCAAGAAACACCTTCTTAATTTTCCCGGGATGTATTTCATTGTGTTTACTGATATTTGATTCACCACAAATAATAACTCCGTCTTCGAGCTCCGCACACAGCTGCACATTGTCAAGAGTGACGGGAAGTACTTTTCCCGTTACTGCAAGTACATCGCACATTTTCCTCACTGCTTCCTCAAAACTTGAAGATATCCCATCCATTGCAGCAAGAAAAAGGTTTCCGAAACTCTGGCCTTTGAGCATTCCATCCTTGAACCTGTATTGCAAAAGCTGCTGCATTATTGGCTCAGTATCAGCAAGAGCAAGTACACAATTCCTGATATCACCGGGAGGCAGCATTCCCAAATCCTGCCTCAGCACTCCTGAACCCCCGCCATCGTCAGCTACTGTGACAACAGCCGTGATATTTGAACTATATTCTTTCAATCCTCTAAGCATGGTGGACAACCCCGTGCCGCCACCTATCGCAATTATTTTGGGTCCGTTTATGAGTATGCGTTTTTCATACAAAAGACTGCTCAGTCTGTCAGCATCAAGCGAGATTCTGAAACCACCGTTTGAAATAGCATGAAAAAGGGTCTTTGCAACAAATTTTACAGAAATAAAAATCAAAAAGCAACCTGATATAATCAGCGATACGGCCAGAGTTATTTCAAACGGCCTCACATTTGCCTTTCTGACTAAAAATGCCAAACCGAGACTTATAAAAATAATCCCTATCATACCTAGCAGCAGCCATCTTTTAATTCGCATTCCAGGCCTGAGCCAGTCTGCAATTTTCATCTACCAGCACCCCTGTTATCTTTTTCAATATCTCTATGGTCAATAATCACACTATGCTGCTTTTCAATCAATCTTTGGTAAAGTTCATCTGCAATAACCACTGACCTGTGCCTGCCACCCGTACATCCTATTCCTATTACAAGTGAAGCCTTTCCTTCCTTAACATAGTTAGGTATGAGAAAATCCAGCATATCTGTCAGCTTGTCCAAAAACCTGTTCGTCTCTTCAAATTTCAGAACGTAATTTTTAACAATTTCGCTTCTGCCGGTCAATTTTTTCATAGAATTTATATAGTATGGATTTGGTATAAATCTTACATCAAAAACCAGGTCACAATCTATAGGTATTCCGTACTTGAATCCAAAGGACATAATATTGATAATTATTCCTTTATATGTCTTTTCTTCGTCAATAATGCGTACTATTTCCTCCCTTAACTGTCTGGGAGTGAGGTTTGACGTGTCAATTATGTGGTCTGCCTTTTCCTTTACTTTCTTAAGCATCTCACGTTCTTCATTAATTCCCTTAATAAGCCTTCCTTCAGGGGCCAGGGGGTGGGTACGCCTACTCTCTTTATATCTTTTTATAAGCACATTATCTGACGCTTCCATAAACAATATTTCGTAATTAAACCCACCTTCTCTTAATGTCTCCAATGCCGGAAACAGGTCATTGAAAAGCTCCCCTCCCCTTATATCTATTACAAGGGCTACTTTATCCATTTTCCCACGGCTCTGGAAACACACCTCAGCAAATTTGGGAATGAGTGAAGGAGGCAGATTATCAACGCAAAAGAAACCAAGATCCTCCAAGTAGTTTGCAACCAGACTCTTACCTGCACCGGAAATCCCAGTAATAACAATAAATCTCATCAATACTATTCCCCCTCTTAATCTTCGCCAACAATCTTTACCTCAGTTTGAAGTTCAACTCCAAATTCTGATCTTACTTTATCCTGCACAAATTTTATCAGAGCAATCACATCTTTAGCCGTTGCATTTCCGTTATTGACAATAAATCCGCAATGCTTGTTTGAAACCTGGGCTCCACCGATAGAATATCCTCTTAGTCCACAGTTCTCTATTAGTTGGCCTGAATAATACCCCTCCGGCCTTTTGAAAACGCTCCCGGCACTGGGCATATCCAGTGGCTGTTTATCTTTTCTCCGCTTTGCCAGGTCATCCATCAGCGCTTTAATCTCACTGCTGTTTCCTTTGCGCAATTTAAGCCGGGATTTGAGCACTATGCCGCCATCCGTCTGTATAAAACTTGTTCTGTATCCAAACTGATGTTGTTCATTTCCTATCTCTTTTACTAGTCCCTGCCTGTCTAAATACTTTGTCCATACAACAACATCCTTCATCTCCCCATGATACGCCCCGGCATTCATTGTAACAGCACCACCAAGGGTACCTGGTATACCTGCGGCGAATTCAAGTCCAGTCAAACTGTTTTTTAATGCGATATTTGAAAGTTTCGAGAGCAGAATTCCTGATTCGGCTTCAATAAACTCATCATAGACTCTGAAATTTTGAAGTCCTTCAAAAGTTTTTATAACTACTCCTCTTATACCCTTGTCTTTGACAATAAGGTTAGTGCCATTACCCATTACTAAAAATGGGCATTGTCTTTCCCTGCATACCTGAACGATTTCAATCAACTGGTCTGTATTTTGCGGCATAACCAATAAATCAGTATTTCCTCCAACCTTAAAGGAGGTATGCTTCCACATAGGTTCATCTATTAAAACATTTTCCTTGCCTACTATGTTACCAATCAGCCCTGCGACCAATTCCTTCTGCAAAAATCAAACACTCCTTCATAAAAAAAGCTTTTACTTTTATAGCTTTGGGCGATATTACTTCACAACTCTTTTCACTATGTTTGATATATATGCAAAAATCAAGACTTTTTATACGCTTTTTCATTTATATACTTTAATCAGATTAATTGCCACGTTTCAAGTTAAGTCTTCTTTTCTTCTGCAATATATATTCTTCAAATTTCTCAACAGAGGTACACAATACCAAACTCTCAGGAACCTTCACTTTATCAAATAACCTCTGAATTCTATCAAAGCTGCCTACCTCAAAACTTATATGCGCATCGCTGCTACAAATCATCCGAACCCCCATTTTACAGCAAATGCGTGCAAATTCCTCACAGTTTTCTTCACATCCTTTTCTTACATCAAAGGAGTGGTTGTTTATCTCTATTAACTTCATGTTTTCTGCAGCGGCCTTTACCACCTTTTCAATATCTACCTGAAATACAGGATTTCCCGGATGAGCAACTGCATCAACATATGGATTTTCCAGAACTTTTATTAAAGCGTTTGTATGTTGTTCAATGGTTGCTGGTTTTATACATATATCATGGAGACTGGCAATAACAAAATCCAGTCTTCTCAGGTATTCCGCCGGTACATCCAAATTGCCTGAATAATCAATTATATTTGCCTCTACACCTTTTGCTACTCTTACCCCATATATTTCATCAGGTATTGCTTTTAAATTAGCAAAATGAAGAAGTGAGGGCGCACCCTCTAAGGAAGGCCCGTGATCAGTTACTACAAACATTTCTATGCCTTTATTTACTGCTTCTCTTGCATTTTCCTGTACGGTGCTGTATGCATGACCGCTTGAAATGGTATGTGTGTGTGCATCAACTACTAGTTTCAATTGTTAACCTCCTACAATTCTTCCACATTTTCTTTTTATTTTATTCTATATACTTAGTTAAACTTTTGTTATTCTTTTTTTACATTTATGCATTATTCGTTTTTATGGCTATCATTCCTGTGATTCTCTTAGTTCCCTCATCATCCTGTCACTAAGTACTTTCGCTGCATTATAACCCATACTCTTCTGCCTTAAATTCATTGCCGCAACTTCAACAATAATAGCAAGATTTCGTCCGGGCCGTACGGGAATTGTAAGCGAAGGTACCTTTATTCCCAGTATTTCAGTATACTGTTCATCCAGGCCAAGTCTGTCATAATTCTTGTTTTCATCCCAGAGCTCAAGATTTATTACAAGACTGATTGACTCCATAACCTTAACCGAACCCATGCCATACAGGTTCTTGACATCAAGTATCCCTACACCGCGAATCTCAATAAAATGCCTGATTCTGTCCGGTGCTGTGGCAAGAAGGGTCTTATCAGATACTCTCCTTATTTCCACCAGATCATCAGCTATAAGCCTGTGCCCTCTCTTGACCAGTTCGAGAGCTGTCTCACTTTTACCTACACCGCTCTCACCAAGTATCAGTATACCTTCTCCATACACCTCAACAAGAACACCGTGTCTTGTCACCCTTGGGGCAAGCTGTACATTCAGATACCTGATCAAGCCACCTAAGAAGTTCGATGTTATATCTTTCGTTCTCAGAATAGGTATTTTATATTTTTCTGAGACTTCTATCATCTCAGGAAAAACTTCCAGGCCCCTGGTAACAACAGCACAGGGAAATGAATAACTGAAAAGCTTATCGAGCCTTTTATATCTTTCATTAGTCGGAAGGGACTCCAGATAAGACGTTTCAACCTTCCCTATAATCTGAACTCTGTCCGCTCCGAAATAATCAAGATATCCCGCCAACTGTAAACCCGGCCTGTTGACGTCTGGCGTTGTAACCAACACGTCTTCCAAATTTCCTCTCCCGGTAACAACTTCGAGCTGAAATTCTTCAACTATTTCTTTTAAAGTAACACTAAACATTAATATACCTCCAAACTACGCACGTAGTTCAAGCCATACTAATTATATACCAAGCATCTGAAAAAGAAAACAACATTACATAAATTTACAAAATGCATCATCTTAAGATGGCGCTTTATAAACATGCAGATAATGCGGTTATATTTATCCAACCTAAAAGACATGAGAAACATAAAGAAAGAATTTTAAAGAAAAAAATCTTAAAGAAAAAGTCATAAAAAAGTCTTAGAAAATGTGTCTTAAAGATAGTATTAAAAAGAATCTCAAAGAAAGTCTAAAAAGGGTCTTAAAGAAGGTCTTAAAGAAAGTCTTAAAAAAGTCTTGAAGAAAGAGATAAATAAAAATACAAAACTGAATGAATAACATAAAAATAAAAGCTCCTGAATACCAAGAGCTTTCAGAAACTTGGAGCGGGTGATGGGAATCGAACCCACGCAATCAGCTTGGAAGGCTGATGTTCTACCATTGAACTACACCCGCAGGTATATTGGAGCGGGTTACGAGATTCGAACTCGCGACTTTCACCTTGGCAAGGTGACACTCTACCACTGAGTTAAACCCGCGTAAAATCAACCTGCAGGGGATATTATACATATTACAATCAATTTTGTCAAGCAGCAATTTTTTTATTTTAATGATAGCTTTACCGGCAAACTAACTTAACCGCACTTAAACCCTGATAAAATGAGGGTTTGCATTTTCTATACGGCCAAATATATTTTCTGTATGAATCACATCACATGTATAAACTACATTACATTTTCTACATGACCCATATTATATTTTCTGTATGACCTATATTTATTATTATAGAACACATATGGAACAATATGGGGCATATCACGAAAAGGCAAACCTTATACTGAAATAGCACAACACAAGAAGTCAGCTTAATTGTTGTGCCAGCATTCGACAGCAGAAGTTCCGAGCTTAAGAGCCAGTAATAACCAGCTCTCCACAATGCTATCTTATTAGCTGGCACAACGAGTTTAAGTTTATTTAATATGCTATTCCCTGTGCATACATAGCATTAGCAACCTTCATGAAACCGGCTATATTTGCACCTACTACAAGATTGTCCTCAAATCCATACTCTTTTGCAGCAGCGCTTGCATTTTTGTATATATTTACCATGATATCTTTCAGTTTTGCGTCAACTTCTTCAAAAGTCCATGAATATCTCATGCTGTTCTGGCACATTTCAAGAGCTGAAGTTGCCACACCTCCTGCATTGGCTGCTTTAGCCGGAGCAAACAATACCTTCGCATTGAGGAATACTTCAATTGCTTCATTTGTTGAAGGCATATTAGCACCTTCACCAACTGCATAACAGCCATTGGCAACAAGTGTTTTTGCTGACTGCTCATCTATCTCATTCTGAGTAGCACATGGAAGAGCTATGTCACACTTCACTGTCCATACATCTGTGCAACCTTCAGTATATTGAGCTGACGGATGATATTTAATATATTCTTTTATTCTCTTTCTCTCTACTTCCTTAATTCTTTTTACTGTATCAAGCTTAATTCCATCGGGATCGTAGATGTATCCATTTGAATCACTCATTGTAACTACATTGGCTCCAAGTTCCTGTGCTTTTTCAGCTGCATATATTGCCACGTTTCCGGAACCGGAAATTACTACAGTAGCACCCTTAAAGGATTTTCCCTTTGCCTTGAGCATCTCATCTACAAAGTAGCAAAGCCCATAGCCTGTTGCTTCTGTCCTCACAAGGCTTCCACCCCATGTAAGGCCTTTTCCGGTCAAAACTCCGGTGAAGTCATTTTTTATCCTCTTATACTGGCCATACATATAACCTATTTCTCTTCCTCCAACTCCAATATCTCCGGCCGGTACATCAGTATCTGGTCCGATATGCCTGTACAGTTCAGTCATAAAACTCTGACAGAAACGCATTACTTCACCTTCAGATTTGCCTTTCGGATCAAAGTCACTTCCTCCCTTTGCCCCACCTATTGGCAATCCTGTCAAAGAGTTTTTGAAAATCTGTTCAAACCCAAGGAATTTTATAATTCCAAGATTTACTGAAGGATGGAATCTCAAGCCACCCTTGTATGGGCCAATAGCGCTGTTGAATTGAACCCTGAAACCTCTGTTGACACGAACATTTCCATTGTCATCAACCCAGGGTACTCTGAAAATTATCTGCCTTTCAGGCTCAACTATCCTGTCAAATATACCGGCTTTTACAAATTCCGGATGTCTTTCAGCTACAAGTTCCAGTGATTCAAGAACCTCTCTAGCTGCTTGATGAAATTCAGGTTCATTTGGATTTCTTTTTATAACCTGTTCCATAACACTGCTTAATATTTTCATTTCTATGCCCCCTATCATTTCCTTCTAATGTAATTGTTGTCATTTTATTACTTTTAATTGCGTACAGACACCTTCCCAATATATAAATAAACTTGGTTGTCCTTTCATTAATCTAATTTACCAGGTAATTGAGACAGTATAACTCTGTTACCTATGCCAGTAGAATAGATTAATCTTAAACTTGATGTTAATCATTTCTATTGGGATATTAACATTTTTTTCACAAAAAAATTATAACATAAGTACATTTTTTATTGCAAGATTTTTATCTAAAAATTTCATGTTTTGTTTTTTATTTTAAATTAATAATAAAACAAGAAAAAATAAAATCCTGCACAAGCGTGAATTACATGCTATTGTACAAGATTTTACCCATTTTAATGCGTTATTGATTTATTCCATCATTTGAAAGAAATGTTTTTCAATTCTTCATTTTCTCTTATTTTTATCTTTTATTCTTAAGATAATTGTCTATTGCAACTGCAGCTTTCTTTCCTGCGCCCATTGCAAGTATGACCGTAGCAGCACCTGTTACAGCATCGCCTCCTGCAAAAACACCTTCCTTGCTGGTGGCTCCCGTCTCTTCATCAGCAATTATTCCACCCCATTTTTGCGTTTTAAGACCGGGTGTAGTAGATTTTATCAATGGATTTGGTGTTTGTCCTATTGCTATTACCACTGTATCCACATCTATTACGTGCTCTGAACCTGCCACAGGCACAGGTCTTCTTCTTCCTGAACTGTCAGGCTCACCAAGTTCCATTCTGATGCACTCCATGCCATTTACCCAGCCATCTTCGGTACCTGTTATTCTTACCGGATTTGTGAGATTTTTGAATATTATCCCTTCCTCCTTTGCATGGTGTACTTCTTCAAGCCTTGCAGGCATCTCCTCTTCCGAACGTCTATATACAATGTAAACATTCTCTGCTCCCAGCCTCTTCGCACTCCTTGCGGCATCCATGGCTACGTTTCCTCCACCTACTACCGCTACATTCCTGCCTACTTTTATAGGAGTATCATATTCAGGAAACTTATATGCTTTCATAAGGTTTATTCTTGTAAGAAACTCATTAGCTGAATATACCCCGTTAAGATTCTCACCGGGTATTCCCATAAAACTCGGAAGTCCTGCACCTGTACCTATGAAAACTGCATCAAATCCTTCGTCTTCCATAAGCTCATCCAGAGACAAGACCCTGCCTATTACCATATTAGTCTTAATTTCCACGCCAAGCTGCCTTACATTGTCTATTTCCTTCTGAACCAGCTCTTTAGGAAGCCTGAACTCCGGTATACCATACATCAAAACTCCTCCGGCTGTGTGGAACGCTTCAAATATGGTTACATCATAGCCCATCTTTGCGAGATCGCCTGCACATGTCAAACCTGCAGGCCCGGAACCAATAACTGCAACTTTCCTTCCATTGCCGGGAACTCTCTCAACTTCTGCCTTGCGATTCGCCATATACCAATCCGCTACAAACCTTTCAAGACGTCCTATAGCTACCGGTTCACCTTTCCTGCCCCTTACGCAGTATTTCTCACACTGCGATTCCTGCGGACATACCCTGCCGCAAATTGCGGGAAGGCTATTTGTCTCTCTAATCTTGTGATAAGCTTCCTCAAATTTTCCTTCCGATACAAACTTTATAAATTCAGGTATCTTAACATTTACAGGACATCCGCCTACACAGGGCTTGTGCTTACAACTCAGGCACCTTTTAGCCTCCTCAATTGCCATCTCTTCGGTATAACCCAGTGCAACTTCTTTAAAGTTTTTATTACGTACATCAGGTGCCTGTTCAGGCATCTTTATCTTTTCAAGTGACATATTAGGCACACTACCATCCCCTCTCTGCTTTTAACCATTCAACCCTATCCTGCATGCATGTTTTTCCTGTGACAGTTTTTCCTCTGTCTTATACATGAGCTGCCTTCTTATAGCTTCATCGAAATCCACCTCATGCCCGTCAAAATCAGGTCCGTCCACACATGCAAATTTGATTTTTCCACCTACAGTAACACGGCATCCTCCGCACATCCCTGTACCGTCAATCATTATTGGATTCATACTCACTAAGGTCTTTATACCGTACTCTTTAGTAAGTTTGCTCACCATTTTCATCATAATCAAAGGACCTATGGCAATAACCAGGTCATATTTATTTCCTTCATCAATAAGTCTTTTAAGCACGTCAGTTACAAACCCTTTTACTCCATTAGATCCATCGTCCGTAGTAATAAAGAGTTTTGTACTTGCTTCAGCCATTTCCTTTTCAAGTATTATAAGGTCTTTATTTCTAAAACCGGCTATACAATGGACTTCTGCACCAAGGCTATGCAGTTTCTTTGCCTGCGGATATGCTATTGCAGACCCCAGTCCTCCGCCTATTACCGCTACTTTCTTGCCTGCATAAGCCTCCAGTTCGGTAGCAGCTCCCAGTGGTCCGACAAAATCCAGAAGTGCGTCTCCCTCTTTTAAAGTTCCAAGTTTCTTTGTAGTTTTTCCAACCTCTTGGAATATTATAGTCACAGTTCCTTTTTCCCTGTTATAATCAGCTACGGTAAGAGGTATTCTTTCACCATTTTCATCTATTCTCAGGATTATAAACTGGCCGGGCTCTACTTTTCTTGCAATATAAGGTGCCTCAATCTCCATTAATTTTACTGATGGATTGAGAACTTCCTTCCTTATAATTTTATACATTTAAATCCACCCCTTACTAATTTAACAAATATATACTTTCCCATTGCGATATAAAACTATTTTATAAAATACAACAGTATACGTCAACCAAGCTTTGTCTACAAAATTAAAGCAATAATCCTGATAATTATACAGATAATGTATTAAATTCAGCTTAACAATAAATACAAGAAATATTTTATATAGTTGATTATAACTGAATTTAGTGTTATTATAAATGTATATAACTTACCTTGACGGTATTTAATTCTGTGTTATAATATTTTAAATAAATTCGTAGATCAATGTGAGGAGGTTAATAAAATGAAAATAATGGATATGTTTAAGAAGAAAAAAACTGTAGTGTCCTTTGAAATATTCCCACCTAGAATTGATGTACCAATTGATACAATATACAATTCACTGGAGAAGTTCAAAGCACTGAATCCGGATTTCATAAGTGTAACCTACGGCGCAGGAGGCAGTAGTAAAAGCCGTACTGTAGAAATCGCCTCGAAAATCAAACAAGACTATAAAACCGAAAGTATGGCTCATCTCACCTGCGTAGGCCATACAAAAGAAGAAATAGATAGTTTGTTGGAAACTTTGCACGGGAAAGGAATCGAAAACATACTTGCGCTCAGAGGAGACCCACCGGCAAGTGAACCGGATTTTGATTTTAGCAAAAATTCTTTTAAATATGCAAGTGAGCTTATAAGATATATAAGAAAAAGGTATAACTTTTGCATCGCTGCTGCTGCATATCTTGAAGGCCATGTTGACAGCAAAAGATTAAAGGAAGATTTGCTCTATTTAAAGGAAAAAGTCGATGAAGGTGTCGACTTCCTTGTTACACAGCTCTTTTTTGACAACAGACTGTTTTATGACTTTCTCGACAAAGCAGCAGCCGTTGGCATTAATTGCCCTGTCACCGCAGGAATAATGCCCATATTCAAGGCCAATCAGATAAAATCCATCACTGCAAAAAGCGGTTGCTCGATACCAGCAAAACTGGTTCTTTTGATGGATAAGTACTCTGACAATCCCGATGATATGTGCAAAGCCGGAATTGAATATGCGGGTATGCAAATACGTGATCTTATTGAAAACGGTGCGTCAGGAATTCACTTGTACACCATGAACAGGCCCAAATCAAGCAGTAAAGTTCTTGAGATTGCAGGCCTCATCAGCTCTACAAATCCAAAAGCCGAAACTCATATCCCTGCGCCTTAATATCTTTCAGTATTCTGTCCAGGGCTTGAGTGTTGTCACTGGAGACGGCATGCAGGAGAATTACAGCGCCGTTATGAAGTTTATCCATCACCATTTTATAGGCATAATCCGCCCCTTTTTGCTTGTCCGTTTCAAAATCACGGTAGGTTAGACTCCAAAAAACACTTTTATATCCCATCAACTGTGTTGCCGCAAGAGTTCTTTCACTGAACTCCCCATTAGGCGGCCTTATATATTTTATTTTCTCATTAAATAAAGAATAATACTCTTTCTCAAATCCATACAACTCATTTTCAAGAACGCCGTCACTGACGCTGGGCAAGCTTGGATGATTAATGGTGTGTCCTCCTACAATATGCCCCTCATCAAGCATCCTTCTAACAAGGTCTTTGTTTCTTTTCATATAGGAGCCGGTAATGAAAAATGCCGCTTTGACATCATTTTCTTTTAATGTATCGAGTATTTGGGGTGTATATCCATTTTCATACCCCTCGTCAAATGTGAGGTATATAATTTTTTCCTCTGTATTGCCTATAAATATGCCATCGTATTTATCTAACAATTTTTTAAATGTCGGATCTATAACAGGGGGCTGATGTTCTGACTTTTCCCTCACCCACCAGCCGTATTTTTTATTGCTCAAGCCTGCAAGCTTACTTGCATCAAGGCTTTTTCCATGGGTTTCTGAATGTGCGGTCTCCTGCTGCCCGCCATCGTTTGCTTTTTCTGCAGGCTGTTGCTTTCCATTTTCAGGCAACTGCTTGTCATCTGCAGGCTGTTGCTTTCCATCTGCGGGCAGCTGTTTGTCAACCTCCTGGGACAACTCCTTCTCATCTTTTCTTTCAGGTGCCGGAGGTTTATCAACAACAGCTGTGTCATTGACATCCTTGCCGGTAATATCACCAGGCCCGTTATCACCAACAGCAGGTTCACTAGCACTTTTATCAGCAGACTTATCAATACCTTCAGAAACAGGCTCATAAATACTTTCATCAGTTGGCTTGTTTATGCCTTCATCGACAGACTCATCATTGGTTTCTTTATCAACTCTATTGACTTTATTGGCAGTTCCATGCACAGATTCACTGTCAGCAACCTCATGGCCATATTCATTTTTTAAATTTAAAACTACATACATGGTAAATACAATTCCTGCAACCAAAAAAAACATTGTCAATCCAACAACTAAAAGCGTCCAAGTCTTTTTCATATGTATCCCTTTAAATATTTAAGTAGATATATGTATAATTAGCATTATAAATCACTACAGGTATTTCTTTATACTTTGATTATACCATAGTAAAGTATGAACAGGTTAATAAAAAGTTAAATCAACCAACCTGTTGTGCCGGCATTTCTATAGCAGGAGTTCCGAGCATAAGAGCTGGTAAGCTTGTTATGGGGCAAATCAATTAGCTTGTATCAAAGGATACTTTCTTTAACACGGTGAATGCATAAGGGATTCCGAAGCCCTCCACAATGCTAACTCATTGCCTGGCACAACAAGTTACTATATACTTATCATCTGGCAAACATATTTAGTTTTATCAGTTCATCAAATGTGATGCTGGAATCATAATTCATTATTCCGTCCATTATTTGCTGCTCTGTAACAATTCCTATTATTTTCAGGTTATCATCAAGAACATACAGCATATGAAATCTGTCAAAATCCATATGTTTTAAGATTTCCCCAAGCTTTATCCACTTAATAACTACCAGATCCCTTGCAGGATATATCCCTTTTTTAATCAGTCTTGACCGCCTGTAAATAATATCTTTCATATTCATTAACGCAGCCTCCGTTTTTTTTGTAAATACATAGAAAATCAAATAAATGCCTATTAAAAATAAGCTGAAATTGAATCTGTTATATATGAACTGAACAGTTCCAACTGTAATAAAAAGTATCCCGAAGAGAAATGACAACCTCCGAATATATCTGTAAGCTGCAAAGGTCCCAATCTTTCCTGAAAGAATAACCAGCAAAACTTTACCTCCATCCAATGGCAGGACCGGCATTATGTTAAAAATTGCAAGATATGCATTCACAACCATAATATTGATAAGAACTTCTGAATTTGCGCCTGTAAATTTAATAAGCAAAAACAAAAAAAGGTTTATAAAAGGACCGGAAGAATATATAAACACATTTTCAAATCTGCCGGTTAGAGTTTCCTCTATTGATACACCCAACCCCACAGGCATTACTCTTATGCCGTATACATGTCTTCCGGCAAAGATTGCAACTATTGAATGAACAAACTCATGTATCATAATGCAAAAAAATATAAGAAAATATTCCGCAAGATATCCACAGATATACATTATTAAAACTGCAGCAAAAAACAACGGATCAAATTCCAGAGTAAACTGCTCAATATCTACTCTTATAGACTTTTTGAAATAACTATATAATTTGATGGATTTAATGATTTTCCATCCTTCCATAACTCGAAATGCAAATGTGACCCGGTTGCTGCACCTGTATTACCTACTTCAGCAATTATATCCCCCTGCTTTACCTTCTGTCCCTTTTCCGCAATTAACTTTGAACAATGGGCATATACTGTTGCTATTCCATCGGTATGCTCTATTTTTATATACTTTCCGTAGGTTGGCTCCTCTCCTGCTTCTACTACCTCTCCTTCAAGTACTGCCCTTATCTGGGTACCCTCAGTTGCTTCTATATCTATTCCTCTGTGAAATTCAACGGTTTTCTTTATAGGATGCATCCTTTCCCCAAAAGGTGAGCTCACTGTTCCCTCAACAGGAGCTATCAGCTGAAGGTTAATCTCCGCATCTTCCATTGACATCTCATCGGGAATATACATCTCGCCGGCCACAACAGGTTCTTTGTAATCGGCGCTGGTGTCAGTGTCAGCGTTATTAGCGGTATTATCATTGTCTTCTGCAGTGTTGGATTTTTCTTTATTTGTAATTTTTGCAACAATTCCGTCGATTTTATTATAAAGATTTGTGAAGTCAATATTATGAACGACCACATATTTTATCTTATCCGATAAGTTTTTAGTAAAAGGAACCTGAATTCCTTTTATTATGGCAACAATCAGCAATATCAGAAGACAAATAATCAACTGCCGGGCTATAGTTAATGCAAGGCTGTTATTGTTCTTTTGACTGTTGTTTCTAAAGCTTTTCCTCTTTCTGCAGCGTGTATTACGGCGCGGATACCTGGATCTGACAATTACATCATCCATTCTCCCACATCCTCTTATTAGTTTATTGATAGCTTATTGTAAATTATTTAATGTTCATTAAATTATATTTATGCTATGGCAAATTTATTACAGAATAGTTTGTTTCTTTAAACAAATACTACATGATGTGGAGGTGAATTTGATGCAAAGGATTGCTATAGAGGAAAATCTTACACCTATAAAGAATTTTCTTTCAGACAAGGGATTTAATGTAGAAAGTATTAGTATAAACCAAAAATATACAGAACAGATGAGAAATTATGACGCTCTCATAATTGCAGGATCAAACAGAAACTTCCTTGGAATAAGCGATACAAATACAAAAGCCGTGGTGATAGATGCAAACGGGATGTCACCGGAGCAAGTGTACAACGAATTGCGTTCGCGGCTTTAATGAGAACTGTTATCACAGCATTATTAAATAACAGGAAAGAACCGGATTTCAGAATCGGAAATACAATGATTCAACCTGAAATCCGGGTTTTTTATTCACTTTTGCCGTTTATTATTAACATTTTCAGCAATATTTTACCTTCCGCTGTTTTTAACACTCTTTATAGGAATATTGGCAACAAGAGCAGGTACTATTCTTTCTCCATCTTCACTCTTCGTCCTGGTAAGCTGTATGTCCAACTCAGATTCATCAATATCCATATAGTTATTTATCACCTTAATTATTTCGCTTTTTACCATCTCCAGAAACTGAGGAGACACATTAGCCCTATCATGAATCAGAACAAGTTTAAGTCTTTCCTTAGCTACGTCCTTAGAATTCTTAGGCTTATTAAAAAATTTAAAAATATCCAACAATTTTTATTCTCCCCCTTCAGGATGATTTAAGGCCGAATAGTTTTCTAAGCTTAAATACAAAACCTTCTTCGGATTGGAGATCCATGATAGGAACCTGTTCTCCCAATATCCTTCTTGTTATATTCCTGTAAGCTTGTCCGGCTAACGACTTATTATCAGTTACAGCAGGTTCGCCTCTGTTCGTGGACACTACTATTTTTTCATCGTCAGGCACTACACCGATAAGGTCTATCGCAAGTATATCAATAATATCATCGATAGACATCATATCTCCACGTTTAACCATATCCATTCTCACTCTGTTGACGACAAGCTTAGGATTACGTAATTCATTTGACTCAAGAAGCCCTATTATCCTATCAGCATCTCTTACAGCCGATACCTCGGGAGTTGTTACTACTATCGCTTTGTCCGCACCGGCTATAGCATTTTTAAACCCCTGTTCTATTCCAGCCGGGCAATCTATAATAATGTAGTCAAATTCTTCACGCAGCTCATTGCAGAGTTTAATCATCTGTTTAGGATTAACAGCAGTCTTTTCCCTGGTCTGTGCAGCAGGAAGCAGATACAGGCCATCATAACGCTTGTCCTTTATTAGCGCTTGCTTAACTCTACAAAATCCCTCAACGACATCGACAATATCGTAAACTATTCTGTTCTCAAGTCCAAGCACAACATCAAGATTCCTTAGACCGATATCCGTATCAACCAATACAACCTTCTTACCCGCCAAGGCCAGACCTGTGCCAATATTTGCTGTAGAAGTAGTCTTCCCTACTCCGCCCTTTCCTGAAGTAATTACAATAACTTCACTCATTTGTATGTACCCCCTATGTGCCTCATGCCTTATATGTAAAATATATATTTCTTTTTTCTTTTTGTCAATTACGGATAATCTTGTAAAGTTTATTTATACTGAGGCAAAAACCTTTCTATATATACCATGTCATCCTTTACAAATGCCATTTCAGGAACAAGGACATTCCTTGTTTCTTCCTCGTCAGGAGACCGTGTTATTATATCGGCAATTCGAAGCTGTGTAGGCTGAAGATTTAAAGCGGCAACTATAGCTTCCTTGTTACCGTCAGCTCCTGCATGAACAATTCCCCGTAAAGAACCCATTACTATAATGTTTCCTGTAGCTTCAATCTCTCCGCCCGGATTTACATCGCCTATTACTATTACATTACCGTCAAAACTAATCAGTTGGCCGGAACGAACCGTGCCCCTGTAAAACTTAGTTATTCCTTCATCAATTCCTTTAAAGAATAATTTTTTTACTTTGTGCATACTGGGTATACTATCGGTATGTGCAACCTCAACTTGCTCCGGTTCAGTGGTATCCAGCTGCAGGCTTTTTATTTTAGCTCCCGTCTTTTTCTCCATTAATTCGATAATAAGCTTCTCTTGCGCTTCACTCAATATTTTTCCCCGGTATTTTACATCAAGTGATGCACCTTTGAAGAATTTACCTGCTGCGGAGAGTTTTTTACTGATTTGCTCAAGTATTGCTTCAAAATCTTCTTCTTCCTTCATGATTAAAATCAAACCGTTAGCGGTAGCTTTAAACGTAATCCCACTTTCTTCCATCTAGCCATACCCCCGAAAATTATGTTGGAAATATCTACTCTTGAATTATATCACATTCGACAATTTCTTTCCTTATTTTTTATAAACTAAAGGGGGACACACCTTTTTTTAATCAGGCCAACTTGTTGTGCCAGGTAATGAAAACGCATCGTGGAGAGCTTTAGAGCTATTTTATTAGATCTTATGCCCGGAACTCCTGCTATCGAAACACCGGCACAACAAGTTGAATTAAGGAATATCCCTAAGAAACCTTCTATTGGGTAAATACCGGTTCGAAAGGTTCAACATTATCGTCTATTTTTTCACTGCCATCAAGTTTAAAGTATTCAGTAAGAACATCTCTCGCAATATAAGCAGCATATGACCCCCATACACCTTTCTCAACAACAACTGCGATCGCTACCTGAGGGTTATCTGCAGGAGCATAAGCTACGAACCAGGCGTTTGATGACTGGGTACTTTCACGGCCTGTCTCAGCTGTACCCGTTTTACCGGCTACTTCAAAAGGAAAATCTTTAAAAGCTTCCTTTGCAGTACCGTCTATCGACGTAGTTACTCCTATCATACCTTTTTTAACGGCATCTATAGTGGATTGTTTTACAGGTACCTGCTCATACTGCGGTGCTGTCTCATTTACTGTTGAACCATCATATTTCAGTATCCTTTTAATTAAGTGCGGTGTGTAGCGCTTTCCTCCATTTGCAAGAGTACTTATATAATTTACCATCTGAATAGGAGTAAATGCGTTATCGTCCTGTCCAATCGAAGCCATTGCAGTATTTACAGGCCTCCACATCTGATCCACCTGATTTTTGTAAAGCTTTTGCTTGTTCTCCCTGTTTGCCCTTATTCCCTTGCTTTCATTGGGCAAATCTACTCCTGTATACTCTCCCAGGCCAAAATATTTTGCCCATTTATCAATTTTATCAATTGTTGTGTTCATTCCAATATCATAGAAATAAATGTTACATGAAGTTTCAAGAGCTCTCTTTAAGTTAAGATATCCATGCCCATGCACCGGGTACTCCAGGCATCTGAGTGTCCTATTACCCGGTACTGTTAAAGAACCACTGTCAAGAATCTCCTGGTCCGGTGTTATTGTTCCCTCCTCCAGAGCGGCTATTGCTGTAATCGGCTTGAATGTGGAACCAGGTGCGTAAATTCCCTGAATAGCCCGATTAAATGCTGATGTTTCCTTTTTCTCAGGGTCGTTCAAATCTATTATCGCCTGCTGAGCCTCCTTATCATCTGAAGGGGCAAGAAAAATCGAAGGGTTATAAGATGGATAACTCGCCATTGCAAGTATTTCACCTGAATTAACATCCTGAACTACTACAGCCCCTGCGTCTGCATCTCCGAAATTTTTCTCTCCGCCAAGGCCTCTTATCCATTCTATTCTATTTTTCAACGATTCCGCAGCAACCTTTTGAAGCTTCATATCAATTGTCAGAACGACATCGTTTCCGGGGACGGCAGGCTCTCCTCCAATTCCGTCAACCGTCAGCACTCCATTGGTATCAACGCCGACTTTTTTTCGGCCGTTTTTACCCCGCAGGTACCTTTCAGCTTGTTTTTCGATACCTGTTTTCCCAATTATATCATCGTTCTTATACCCTTCTTCACGAAGTTCCTTATACTCATCTGCGTCTATAGGCCTTACATATCCCAATATGTGAGCTACATCTTCTGCATTGACATACTGCCGTACGGGCTCAACATCAGTGGAAATTCCTCTGAAAATATGGTTTTTCTCCTCTACCTCAGCAACAGTTTCCCAACTGATGTCCTTTGCCAGACATAGCGAATTGCCGGTGTCAAATTTCCACTTCTCCAATAAAATTTCATGCCGTACCCTCATTATCTTGTATGCTTCTTCATCAGTGTATTTTTCATCAATCTCGAACTTCTTATTCCTCAAATATTCGAAAACTTCCTGAGGAGTTTTCATTATGTTTGACTCTTTAACTCCCAGAACGTCCTTCTGCCACTTTGCTATTTTTTCTTCAGATTGGTCATTAAAGGTTATGGGGTTGAAAGTTAGATACTTATCCAGAGTAGAATCAAATTTATCCCCGTTTTTCTCCATAACATTTACAAGCTCTAAAATCATATCGTTAAATTCACTGTTTTCCATCTCAGTCCTGACAATGTGAAGTGAAAATCCCTGCTTGTTTGTAGCAATTGGAACACCGTTCCTGTCATAAATATTACCTCTTGGAGCAATAACTTCTCTCTCTTTTTGAGTAACATACCGTGAACTTTCATAGTATTTATTGCCATTAACAATCTGGAGGTCAACCAGCTGATAGATTATTGCTATACCAAATAAAATAAAAAATAATGACAATATAATATATCTATCTTTAAGTTTCTCTTTCAATTGAATTACCCACCTTTACTTCTTCTTGCATTATCAAAACCTTCCTTACTTTCTGTCAGTCTCTTCAAATGCCCTGCTCAGCTTCATCACCAATATGTAAACAAATACTGAAATTGCGCTATTGTAAACTACCTCAGGCAAAATAACCTCTTTAAGAGGATAGAGCAAATTTATCTGCCCGCTTATTATACTTCTGAAGGACCATAAAAAATAGACTGCGCTTTCGTAAACTATTGTTGAAATAAAGGTAAAAAAAATTACAACTAACATATTATCTCTATACAGTCTTTTATTAATTGAACCAACAGCCAGTCCAAGGTATAAACCAAGAAGAGCGTAAAAACCTATTAGTTTACCTGTAACTATATCCTGTGCCAACCCTGCAAAAAAGCCAACTATAGCACCTTCTATGCTTCCGTTGAGGAATGCTACCGACACTGTGAATACAATTATTAAATTGGGCTTTACATTATAAATTCTAATGTAATCCAATACCGTCGATTGGAGTAGTATAATTCCAATAATACAGACAGTATAGGCCGGAATTTTTATTTTCATTTTCCCAATCATTGACCTCATCTGATGTTTCACTTGTTTTTTAAAACATAAACCTCCTCCAGGCTTTTAAAATCAACTGCAGGTTCGATAATTGCATATCTGTTAAATTCGCTATTGATCATCCTGATTTCCTTAACTTCACCAATAACGATTCCTTTTGGATAAATACCGCCCAACCCGGATGTTTCAATTATATCCCCGACTTTAACATCTATATCTCCTGCAATATAATCCATCCTGCATAATCCTTCATCCTTAAGTGCATAATCACCTCTTACAATGACATGCCCACCTGTTTTAGAAATCCATCCGGCTACCTGGCTGTCTTCATCAATAATAGAAATAACCTTGGATGAAGTAATGTCGGATGTCAATATTCTTCCAACAAGACCCCTGCTATTTGTAACTACTGGCATATCACCCTTTATTCCGTCTCTTGTACCAACATCTATCCTGAATATATCAAACCAGTTTCCAGCATCTTTTGCAATGACGTTACTGCCGATTATGGTATATTCTGCAAACCTGTCTTTCAGGTTTAAAGCTTTCCTCAGTTCTTCATTTTTTTCCTTAAATGCCTCCAGTTCTCTGTTTTCCCTTTCAAGTTCACTGACTCTTTTTCTAAGTTCCTCATTTTCAGTTTTAATAGCTTCTATATCCTTAAAAAAAGAAACAGCTTCATCAATCTTTTGGCCTGCAGTCGAAAACAACTTCTGAACCGGAGAAAGCGGAACACTAAAGATGTTTCCAATCCAATTCAGCTTGCTGTTGCTGTCTGCAGTTAATGCAATGGTAACCAAGAGAACTATGGTTATAACTATAAACAAAAATACCTTGCTTTTTATAAGATGCCGCAAAGAATGAGTCCCCTTTCCACATGCAATATGACTCATTTCAGTTTCTTGGGAGAAATCAATACCTTCTTCAATGTCTCTATCTCTTCAAGAACTTTCCCTGAGCCCTTCACAACACAATCAAGAGGATCTTCCGCAATCGAAACAGGCATACCTGTCTCTTGATTTATAAGTTTATCCAATCCGCTCAAAAGTGCGCCGCCTCCAGTTAACATTATTCCCCTGTCCATTATATCTGCGGCCAGTTCCGGGGGCGTCTTCTCCAATGTATACTTAATTGAATCTATTATGGCATTTATAGGCTCTTTCAATGCTCCCATGATTTCTGTTGACGTAATGACAAGATTTTTGGGCAGTCCCGTCACCAGGTCCCTGCCCCGTACTTCCATTGTCTCTTCTTTAGGTTTTGGATATGCAGCACCTATAGTCATTTTAATTTCTTCTGCAGTTCTTTCTCCTATCATTAAATTATATTCTTTTTTCACATAGTGCACAATAGCCTCATCAAGCTCATCACCGGCTATTCTCAATGATTTGCTGGTTACTATTCCACCAAGGGAAATAACCGCAACTTCACTTGTTCCTCCTCCTATATCAACTACCATGCTTCCCGAAGGCTCTTCAACAGGAAGGTTAGCTCCAATAGCTGCTGCCATAGGTTCCTCGATAAGATATGCTTCTTTAGCCCCAGCCGCAATTGTAGCTTCTTCCACCGCCCTTTTTTCTACTTCAGTAACACCTGACGGAACACATATAACAACTCTCGGTTTAGAAAATACCCCTTTGGTTATGGCCTTACGGATAAAGTGCTTAAGCATGCTCTCTGTAATATCAAAATCAGCAATAACACCATCCTTCATTGGCCTTATAGCAACTATATCACCGGGTGTTCTGCCTATCATGTTCTTAGCATCATCGCCAACCGCAAGTATCGTATTTGTTTTCTTGTTAATAGCAACAACTGACGGTTCTCTAACTATTATCCCTTTGCCCTTTACATGTACCAGCGTATTTGCCGTTCCCAGGTCAATTCCAATATCTTTCGCGAATATACCCATATATTTCCTCCTAATACATTACAAATTGACTATAAATATCATTTTCACCAGATTTATATAAACCGCATTATATATTAATCAACTACTGCTCTTCTTTTGTTTGAATTATTGCCAATAATTCAACAACTCATAGCACATATATGCCAAACTTCTCCAATACCCTGCATAATTTGAAAAGAGGCAATCCAACTACATTGAAATAACAGCCTTCTATCCGCTCAACAAGTAGTGCTCCCATTCCCTGAATACCATATGCTCCAGCCTTGTCCAACGGCTCTTTGGTATCAATATAGTTGCAAATAATTTTGTCGTCAAGCTCCCGCATCTTTACGCGGGTCTTTTCAAAGTCCGTAACACTCCGGAGATCGGATGAACCGACTACCGAAATTCCAGTAATCACATCGTGCCAACTGCCTCCAAGGGATTTCAGCATTTCATAAGCACTTTGCTCATTTTCCGGCTTTCCTAAAATTCTGTCTTTTACAACTATAGTGTCAGCACCAATTACCAGAGCATCTCTTGCAGGCCATTGGCGGTTTATCATCTTTGCTACACTGAGAGCCTTTTTATGAGCAAGTTCCTTTACCAATTCTTCAGGGGCATGAATTAAATCTACATCTTCTTCAACGTCGGAAGGCACTACCTCAAATTTCAGACCTATCTGTTTTAAGAGTTCATACCTCCTTGGAGATGCAGAAGCGAGAATAATGTCTTTCATACTTGTCTTTTCAGCCCTCTCTTAAGGAAAAATAATTTACTTTTTTCGTTTTATTTCCTTATTGTATACACTAAATTTAATTTTTTCAACAAAATCGTTTTTTTTATTATACTATATTTAAAGCACTCAATAAAATAATAATATGTTAAAAAAATATTTCAATTTAAATCTGTGTTTGTACTTTTTCTGCCTGATGCTTCCTGCCTTGACAGCTCTTCTCTAACTTTTGGGATTACTTCATTAATACCTTCTATTAATTTACTCATACTGAAAGTACTTAGCTCGCCTAAATCAACAGAACCGAACCCTGCCTGGCGTAACACTTCCTTCATGACCCTTTCATTTTCCGGATCCATACCTGAATTCTTAATCCTGGCTTTCAGGTAGTTTATCTGTCTTTCGGTGGCTTTTTTATACGGCATGGCATATTCCGTCTTTCTTTTTTCTTTTTCCTCAGATATTGCCTTTTGAACAGTATCAAATTCTTCATCAAGAAGCCTGATTTCATCCGGATAAAGCCAGTCATTCTCTCCCATAAGTTTTCTTATTACCCTGTCACAGGCACCTGTAACGGTCTTCTCAATACCGAATTCCTTGTCTGCTATCAAGTTTCTTCCTATATTAAACATATCCTGTTCAGATAAAACCGTTGTTTTTTTTGATTGAATCTTCTCTACCAGATACTTCTGATACCTGTTATAATAGTCAATTTGTTTGCAGTCTACCACCGTCTGTCCTGTCTGGATATCGCGTCCTTTGACTTCAACAATATAAGCTGGCAGGTCAATGACACCTATCCACGGAAAATCTACCTGGCTTTCCTTAAGAATATCAATGCTGACTTCCTCAATTGAAATTCCTTTTTCCTTTGCTTTTTTAAAAAGTCCTTCTGCCTTAAACCTTAGTTCGCCACTCATACCTCTATAAAAATCCTTCTCCGGATTGTATACTACTTCCGATCCCTTAATTTCCGCGTCATTTGTATCATTTTCATTTTGTTCCTCTTTTATTAAATCATTGTCCAATTTTTAATCACCTCCAGTATTTATTATTTCAAGAAATATCAAAACCTACAAATACTTATATTTCAACATGCACCAGAACTGTCCATAAAAAAATTTCCACAAATGTTAAGTGGAAATTTGCACATCCCACAGGGACGTTTACCAGCTTCGTACTTTCTATATCCTGTTAAAATATACTATTAATATATCCTATTTTAATAAGCGATAAAAAAAAGCGTCTCCTATCGTATTCATCCATTAATGCACTTTAACGGACAACTGACCTACCCCTATTGAAACATTAACATTTATTTTGCTTTGGGATCTATCATAATTTGGAGATGTATAATATCCATCTTTCACTTCCCAGTTTAAATCTTCAAGATCAGTATCGCTAAGTGCACCTTTGACTTTAATCCTTACTCCCGCTTCTTCGGGAAAAACAAGATCAACTTTGGAGGCTCCGGCATTTATTTTGACATTTGTCATTTTATTTGCTGTACCGAATATAATGTCCAATTTGCCTGCTCCCAGATCAGCTTCAAGATCATCAACTTTGATATCTGACAAATCCATAGTACCACTGACAGCACCTATTTTGGCATCGATATCCCATTTCACGTCATCGTTGAGATTGAGCCTGTAGCTGTAATCAGCCTGATTTCCCACACGGTTTACAATAATACTCTCCTTTGCCTGCTTAATATCTATGCGTGCAATTCTGTTGCCTTCATCGTAGTCCACGGAGTACTTCATTGTGGGACTTGTTGCTGCTGCTTCCAACAGGTAGTTGCTTCCCGATCCTATATTGAAACTCAAGCCCCCGAGTGAAAGTTTTAAGTCACCTTTTTCGGTTTCAGCAAGTTTCTCAACAAAATACTCGTTGTTTCCATCCTGTCCCTTATCGCGTTTATATCTTTCCATGTTTATATAACCATAGGTAATGAGTACAGCAAGCAAAAGCACCCATGCTATTATTTTTACAGCCTGCCTTTTCCCCGCTATTATATTGATTCCTATAACCACAAGAAAAAGAGGCCACAGATCAAGGATAGCATCAAATATCGACCAGTTAATAACTCCCAAATTAATCAGCAGCAGAACAGCACCGACAAGCAAAAGGAAAACACCAACACCAATACCTCTGCTTTTCATTGTGAATTCCTCCTGCTTCTAAATATCAGGAGTACACCCGCTGCAATAAATATCAGCGGCAAAACCACCTTTAAATCAATCCAGCTGAAAAACTGCCTTGCCAAAAATATTACACCGATAGCAATTAGTATTATTCCAACTATATTCTTGCTTCTATCAGAATCGTATTTGGGTTCCTGTTTCCATTCATCAGGATTAAAACCTGACTCATACTCCTCACTTTTTGACTGTCCGTTCCATGCATTGGATGACCAGTCTGCCTTTCTGCTTGGGATAATAATAGAAGCAATAATATATGCTATTATCCCGGCACCATAGGTCAGACCTACTACAACCCATATAATTCTTATTATGGTGGGGTCTATATTAAAATACTCCGCAATTCCCCCACAGACACCTGCTATAACTTTGTTGTTGTTTGAACGGTAAAGACGTTTTTCCACAATAATGCTCCTTTCAACTTTAATAACATTTATAATATTCTTATTTCCATTTAATTATCTGTTTTCAATTAATAATACGGGCATCATCGGAAAAAGTCTTATATTTTATACATTTTTTTATAAACTTGTTGCGCCAGGCGTCTATAATTCATCCTGCAGATATGCAACGGTATACTCAAGCACTTCTTCCTCCCAATGCTTGCTGTTAAATGTGTGGTCTGCATCCTTTACAATATGCAAAAGGCATCTTTCACCAAAAACTTCAAGATATCTGTAGGATGTTTCCACCGGTACGGATGCGTCTTTATCCCCATGTAAAATGAGCACATTTTTATCATATGCTGCAGATTTCCCTACTATATCAATAGATTTTATATCCTCCACAAAGTTTTTTCCCAGCAGCAAACCACCAAGGTCAACATACCCGAATTTTTCAAGCATAGTAATGTTGGGTTCACTGTACTGTGACAATACCTTTTCCCTCATGTTTCCCGCCGGTGCCCATAAGCAGACAGTGCGAATATCTTCCTTACGTTCTCCTGCCAGCATTCCTGCAACAGCTCCGCCCATACTCAATCCCACTATGCCTATTCTTGAAGTATCTACGAAATCAAGGGTTTTCGCGTAATCAAGAATATTGTTGGCATCCTGAAGTTCTCCAGACAGAGTCATATTTATGAAATCTCCATCACTTTCGCCGCTTCCTCCGAAGTCAAATCTTACGCTTGCAATTCCGTTTTTCTCCAAAAGCCTTGACAGCTTTACAAAGATAAAATGCGGTTCCATTTTGTTTCCTGTAAATCCATGGAATATGAGTACAATTGGAACTTTTTTATCGCAGCATTCCGGCACATGAAGCATTCCCCTCAGTGTCAGCCCACGGCTCTGTATCTCGACAGCCTTTTGCATATTAGAAAACCTCCTCTTATATTGTATTTTCAAATTTTTTTCTCAGCAAACGATAAAAATGTCAGCGCAACAAGTTAAATTTTAATTAACTTGTTGTACTGGTTAATGATATAGAACAACAAGTTATATTCAAGTTATATCAATGAGCTGTTTTAACAAGCTTTCTGGAAGCTGTTAAAGAAACAACCCCTCCAATGATTATATTGGAATAATATGTAATTGACCGCCATATCAGTATTACCTGAAGCAGTATGTTTTTACTGAAAAATATGCCGAAAAATACATAGCTTATTCCTTCAGCTCCTCCAATAGAACCGGGAAGAGGTACAAATGAAGATATCATTGTGATAAAAGATTGGGCTACGATCATATCGCCTATATTTATATATCCGGGTTCCGTTGCCAATCTGATTAAATAAGGTATTGCAAAGAGAAAAGTAAGCTGAATCAGTTGGAGCGTAAACATCCTTATAAGCAAGTCAAATTTATTTCTCAGTGCAGCCGTACCATCACTGAACCGTTCCAGTTCTATATTCAGTTTTCTTCTCAACTTATCAGGGCTTCTAATAATCTTTGTCCTTGAAACAATTTTTAAACATACCGATATCAATTTTTCAGCTGCCGACCTTTTATAGACAAATAACCCATATAATAAGACCACCAGCAGATTTGTAAGTAGCCCGGCAAAAAATAATGCAGAAAAGTTGTTTACTTTCTGCACAAATAAGTTACCTTTAAATATATATGATATAAATGTATACACGAAAACTGTCATTTGATAGGTAATAGACTTTACTATCAAGGCTGATGCTGCATGTCCACCACTAATACCCATTTTTTGCATGGCATAAACCTGTGCAGGTTGACCTCCTGATGCAAATGGTGTTATCGAATTAAAGAATTGACCCACCATTGTCACTTTAAGAAAGCTCATAAGAGTACGCTTTTCAAATAAAGCAGCCATTACTGTCTGAATTACCAAAGCATCGGTACACCAGTATAAGAACATACAAAGGAAACCGCCTGCTATCCAGGAGTAATCTATGCTCCTAAAAAAGTTCAGCATCTCATACAGACCGCTTGCAGAAAATGTAAGTACAATCAAAATAACAGATGATGCTATAACTATAAAAATGTTCAATAACCTTCTTTTCATAGTGGTGTTTCCTCTTAGTCCAGGTTAATGGAACAACTATACTCCATCATTCATCAGCACAGTTTTATGTATCTTTCTATGTATCTTTCTAAA
>Ga0134099_1000693_pt1 | contig 36862 bp, 37 predicted proteins | sample 10_taG_2_FD_105482 | JGI IMG/M metagenome (GOLD analysis project Ga0134099, IMG submission 105482) | Switchgrass degrading microbial communities from high solid loading bioreactors in New Hampshire, USA - 10_41_5_180_A2 metaG | ecosystem: Engineered > Bioreactor > Semi-continuous > Anaerobic >...
AAAGCTTGTCATTGAATCGGAGCATCCGGTCGGGACGGATATCGACGGGGAAAAGGGTGCGGACCTGCCTTTGGTCATTGAAGTGGTTCCGAAGAAGTTCCGCATCAACACGGCGATGAACAATATGGAAGGAGCAAAATGGTGAAAACGGTGATCGTAACGGCCGGCGGCACATCCGAAAGGATTGATGACGTCAGGGTGATCTCAAACTTTTCTTCCGGCAGGCTGGGCATGGCGGTGGCGGAAGCCTTTCTGGCCTCCGAAAGCGCCGGCGTCGGAAAAATCTATTATCTGTGCGACAGAAACACGGTCACGCCCGCAGATGATCGCGTGGAGATCGTAAGGGTACAGGGGGTTGACGGGCTTCTTTCGGCTTTGAAGAAGCTGCTGACAACGGAAAAGATCGACGCCGTGGTCCATGCCATGGCGGTGAGCGATTATGCGGTGAAGCAGGTAACGACCCTTTCCGCCATACGGGAGGGAAGGGAAGACGACCTTGGCGGGAACCCGGCAGGAGGAACGGGCGGGAAGATCAGCTCAGAGATCGACGACCTGGTCATTGTCCTGAAGAGGACGCCGAAGGTCATCGGAGAAATCAAAAAACTCCGGAAGGACACAATACTGGTCGGATTCAAGCTGCTCTCCAACGTTTCGAAGGAAGAACTGATCGAGACGGGATTCCGCCTGCTTAAGAAAAACGACTGTGATCTGGTGCTGGCCAACGACCTGGCGGAAATTCAGGGGGACAGGCATGTGGGCCACCTGATTTCGAAAAACGGCGATTATGAAACGATGACCACAAAAAAGGAGATTGCGGAAGCCATCGTAAGAAAGGTTGAAGAACTGATGAAGAAAAAGGCGGTTTCAGGGAAAGAAGGATGAAACGATGAAGAATATTCTGTTATGCGTTACCGGGAGCATTGCCGCATACAAGGCTGCCGAACTGGCAAACCGGTTTGTCAAGGGCGGATACGGCGTCGACGTAATCATGACGGACAGTGCGCAGGAGTTCATTACGCCGCTGACCTTCCAGTCGCTGACGAAGCGAAAGGTCTATACTTCAATGTTTGCAGAGTATGAGCCGGATCAGGTTGAGCATATCTCTCTGGCGAAAAAAGCCGATCTGTGCCTCGTGGCTCCGGCCACCGCCAACATAATCGGGAAGATAGCCTGCGGGATTGCGGACGATATGGCGACAACGGTGATCATGGCGCTGGAGCGCGCCCCCGTCTTTATCTGTCCGGCAATGAATACGAACATGTACCAGAATCCCATCGTGCAGAGGAATATTAAGACCCTTAAGGAGTTGGGCTACCACTTCATCGAGCCCAGGGAAAGCCGGCTGGCTTGCGGAGATCTGGGGAAAGGAGCCCTGGCGGACGTCGAGGTCATTGTCGATACGGTTGAAAAATATCTGGAGGGCTGATCGTTTAGGGATTATTGGACGGTTTGGCGATAAAGGAGAATAAAGGAGACCTATGAAAAACCTGCAAGAGAAGTATAACGATTTAAAAGAATATATCAAAAGCCTGGAAAGCGTTGCCGTGGCTTTTTCCAGCGGAGTGGATTCCACGTTTTTGCTGAAGGTCGCCCATGAGGTGCTGGGCGATAAGGTCCTGGCGGTTACGGCGCGGTCCTGCAGCTTTCCGGAGCGCGAGCTTAAGGAAGCCCTGGCGTTCACAGCCGCAAACGGTATCGCGCACAGGGTGGTGGATTCCGAGGAGCTGGATATCGAAGGCTTTTGCGAGAACCCGGTCAACCGGTGCTATTTATGCAAGCACGAGCTGTTCACAAAAATAAAAGCCATCGCGGAAGAAGAAGGATTGCGGGAAGTCGCGGAAGGTTCAAACATGGACGACACGGGCGATTACCGGCCGGGCCTTGCGGCGGTCCGGGAACTGGGAGTCAAGAGCCCACTTAGACACGCGGGACTGTACAAGGAAGAAATCCGGCAGTTGTCAAGGGAACTGGGGCTCCCCACATGGGAAAAGCAATCCTTTGCCTGCCTTTCGTCAAGATTCCCTTACGGGGAGCGCATCACGGCGGAAAAGCTCAAGATGGTGGATGAGGCGGAGCAGCTGCTGCTGGACCTCGGATTCCGGCAGGTCAGAGTCCGGCACCATGACACTCTGGCGAGAATTGAAATCGGAGAGGATCAGTTCCCCATGATAATGGAAAAGGAAATCCGCAGCCGGATCTACGCCAGGTTCAGGGAGATCGGATTTATATACGTTTCACTGGACATTGCAGGGTACCGGACCGGCAGTATGAACGAAACGTTGGATAAATGATTTTCTATACTAAAACGGGGGCCGTCATCGGACGGCCCCCGTTTTATATTCACTTATCGTATTAATACCGTTATTCTATATTATCCGAACAGCGAGAGCAGAATGCCTGCCGCTACGGCGGAGCCGATAACTCCGGCCACATTCGGACCCATTGCATGCATCAGAAGGTAATTTGTCGGGTTTGCCTTTTGTCCCACTATCTGAGATACACGCGCTGCCATCGGCACGGCGGACACACCGGCGGATCCGATGAGGGGATTGATTTTTCCTCCGGTGATGTAATACAGCAGTTTGCCCAGGAGGACTCCTCCGACCGTGCTGAACATGAAGGCCATCAGCCCAAGGGCTATAATCTTGAGGGTTTCCGGTCTCAGGAAGGTGTCCGCTTTCGCTGTTGCGCCTACAGTCACTCCTAGGAATATGGTTACGATATTGATCAATGCGTTCTGCGCGGTATCGGAAAGTCTATCCACAACACCGGACTCCTTAAAGAGGTTGCCAAGCATCAGCATACCGATCAGCGGTGCGACGGAAGGCAGCAAAAGGACGCAAAGGATGGTGACGATGATGGGGAAGCAGACCTTCTCCAGCTTGGATACAGGACGCAGCTGTTCCATCTTAGTTTCCCGTTCTTTTTGCGTGGTTAGCAGTTTCATGATCGGCGGCTGGATCATTGGGATCAGTGCCATGTAGGAATAAGCCGCGATGGCAATGGCAGGCAGCAATTCCGGAGCCAGCTTTGTTGTCAGATAAATGGCAGTGGGGCCGTCGGCGCCGCCGATAATACCGATGGAAGCTGCTTGCTGAGGTGTAAAACCAAGGGCGATCGCAATTACAAATGCAACGACAATGCCGAGCTGGGCGGCTGCGCCTAAAAGCAGGCTGATCGGTCTTGCGATCAGCGGGCCGAAGTCCGTCATAACTCCGATGCCAAGGAAAATGAGAGAGGGATAAATACCTTTTTTAACGCCTAGGTAAAGATAATAAAGCATTCCGCCGGGTTCCGTCGACGATGGGGGTTCGGCCATCAGACCGGTCATCGGCAGATTGGCCAGCAACATGCCAAATGCGATCGGAAGCAGAAGCAGAGGCTCAAATTTCTTAACGATGGCAAGATAGAACAGGATGCAGGAGATTGCAATCATTATCAAGTATTGCCAGTTCAGAGCGGCAAAGCCGGAATCTTTCCATAGTTGTATAAGTGCGTCTGTAAACATTAGAGTTCCTCCTTAAATTATACCTGAAGCATCATTCCGTCCGTTTAATAGCGGCTTCAAACTTTTTGATGATAAAAGTCTGGAGCTTGATAAATATGCACAGGACGGACAGCACAGTAAAAACAACAACCAAACAGAACAATGCTATCGTAATGCTCTCGAAAAAACTCATGGTGTTACCTCCTTTTCTACCTATATAATTCAATTTATTATATCAAACTTTCTTATGGCCAAAAATAAAATACACTTTGTCCAAAATTTAATATTAATAACCTTCATGAAAAAAGGCGGGGACTTCAGAGGAAGCTTTCCACCTTTAAGCCCAAAACTCGAAGGCAGATCCCTGCCAATTAATGTAGCATACTTTAATGGACTCCGATTATTTTACCATATGATATTTATTAAAAGAAGTCAAGATTTTTAGACATGTATACAGCATTCATGATCAATCGGCGACCTGCCTGCCCGCGTGGTCGATGTGGTAGTTTTCCTTCATGATGAGATCACCGACCGGAACGATTTGATATCCTTCCGATTTCAGCCTGTCAAGGATGGCCGGGAGATATTCCTCCACATGCTCCGCATTGTTGTGGAAGAGCACGATAGAGCCGGGCTTTACATTTCTCGTCACCCTGTCAACGATCTGGGCGGCGGTTATGTTCTTCCAGTCCAGGCTGTCCACGTCCCATTGGATGACGTAATATCCAAGATCTTCGCATGTTTGAATGAGGCAGTTGCTGTAAGCGCCGAAAGGCGGCCTGAAAACGATGGGTTTTTGCCCCGTAATACTTTCTATGACTTCTTCGGCTCCTTTCAGTTCCTTGGTTATCTCTTCCGCGGAAAGCGAGGACATATTGGGATGCGTGGAGGAATGGTTTCCGATTTCATGTCCCCTGTTGTGGATTTCCAGTACGTCCTCGGGAAATTTCACAGCCCAGAACCGGACCATGAAGAAGGTGGTCTTCACATCGTACTGGTCCAGGATGTCTAAAATCGGCCGGGTATGTTCATTTCCCCATGCGCAGTCAAAGCTGATGGCGATTTTCTTTTCATCGGTGTCGACCGAGTAGATGGGCAACTGCTTACTCTCTCCGAAAGCCGTTTCGAATCCCCATCGGCTCCACCCGAAAAAGCCGGCCGCCAGAATAAGAACGCCCGCTGCGCATAATGCCAGAGTTTTTATCGTAAAATGACTCCTTTTATATCCGATCATTTTCAATACCTCCATTCGCATTCGCCTGCTACAGTTTATTCCGGCCGGCTTCCAACCATGCATGAAACCTGTATTCCGCGCCGTCCGGGCGGCAACGTGCGGGCGATGTTCCGAACGAATATGCGGCGGACCCCGTAGAAAATCCCTTCGGACTAAAATAATTACTTTACTCGAAATTTTTTTGCCGATGCGTTATAATCATGTTATTCGAATGAAACTAAAGAAACTTAATGAAACATAGGATAAAGACGGAGGTACATTATAGCTATGGCAGATGAACTGAAAGAAAAGGCGACACAAGAAATAACAAGGGAGGATGCCTGGGCGCTGCTCAACGAATACAACAAGGATCCCTTCCACCTGAAGCATGCGCTTATATTGGAAGGCGTCATGAAATATTTTGCCCGGCTTCTCGGGTACGGCGATGAAGAGGAATTCTGGGGGATTGTGGGTCTTCTGCATGACCTTGACTTCGAGATGTATCCCGATCAGCACTGCGTCAAGCAGCAGGAGATCATGCGGGAGCGGGGCATTGATGAAAGAATCATTCGCGCGACGGCCAGCCACGGCTACGGCATCTGTGTCGACATCAAACCGGAACACGAGATGGAAAAGGTGTTGTTCGCGGTGGACGAGCTTACCGGCCTGATCGGAGCAGTGGCCATCATGCGCCCGTCAAAGAGCGTACAGGACCTGGAATTAAAATCCGTAAAGAAGAAGTTCAAAACCCCGAGCTTCGCAGCAGGCTGTTCCCGGGACATCATTAAGCAGGGAGCCGAGATGCTGGGCTGGGAGCTTGACGACCTCATCGAAAAGACCATCCTCGCGATGCGGACCTGCGAATAGGCATATGTTTCCTTTTCGTATGATCGGATCGTTAAATAATGGGTATATTAAATAAAACTTATAAAAAGGAGTAAAAAGGATGGCGAAAGTATATGCGAATTTAACGGATTTGATCGGAAATACGCCGCTGCTTGAGCTGAGAAACTATGCAAAGAAATATGGTTTAAAGGCAAGGCTGATCGGAAAACTGGAATATTTCAATCCGGCGGGGAGCGTAAAGGACCGGATTGCCAAAGCGATGCTGGACGATGCGGAAGCGAAGGGGCTGATCAAGGAAGGGACCACCATCATCGAACCCACCAGCGGCAACACCGGCATCGGCCTGGCCTTTGTGGCCGCGGCAAGGGGCTACAGAGTTATTCTCACGATGCCGGAAACCATGAGCCTGGAAAGAAGAAATCTGCTTAAGGCGTACGGCGCGGAACTCGTTCTGACGGAAGGAACCAAGGGCATGAAGGGGGCAATCGAGAAAGCGCGGGAGCTCGCGGACGAAATCCCCAACTCATTCATCCCGGGGCAATTTGTAAACCCTGCCAATCCCGCCGTGCACAGGGCGACCACGGGGCCGGAAATATGGGAGGATACCGGCGGAGAGATCGATATTTTCGTCGCCGGAGTAGGGACCGGCGGAACGATTACGGGCGCCGGCGAATATCTGAAATCAAAGAAGCCCGAAATTAAGATCGTAGCGGTTGAGCCCGCGGCCTCACCGGTATTGTCCAAGGGAATCGCTGGACCGCATAAGATCCAGGGCATAGGCGCCGGTTTTGTCCCGGAGGTGCTGAACGCATCCATCTACGACGAGGTCATCCCCGTTGACAACGATGCTGCGTTCGCAGCGGCAAGAGAGCTTGCAAAGACAGAGGGACTGCTTGTGGGGATCTCCTCCGGCGCGGCGGTCGTCGCGGCCACCGAGATCGCAAAGCGGCCGGAAAACGAGGGTAAAAATATCGTAGTCATTTTGCCGGATACGGGGGAAAGATATCTCTCGACACAGCTGTTCACCGAGTAAACGCATCCCGGAGCGGCACGGTAAAATGGATATTGTAATGTAACAGGAGGATATCGCATTTGTTGAATGAATTTTCAAGGACCGAGCTTCTTTTGGGCGCTGAGGGCATGGAAAGGCTCGCCCGTTCCAGAGTGGCCGTATTCGGTATCGGAGGAGTGGGGACCTTTGCCGTGGAAGCGCTGGCCAGAAGCGGGGTCGGCGCCCTTGACCTGATCGACGACGACAAGGTATGCCTTACCAATATCAACAGGCAGCTCATCGCAACCCGGAAAACAGTCGGGAAAAAGAAGGTCGAGGTCATGCGGGACAGGATTCTGGAGATCAACCCCAAGGCGAAGGTGGAGATCCACGAGGTCTTTTACGGTCCGGACACCGCGGATCAATTTGACCTTGGCCAATACGATTACATTATAGACGCCATCGATACGGTTACCGCAAAACTGGTCCTGATCGAGCGGGCAAAGGCAAAGAACGTGCCCATCATCAGCTGCATGGGGGCGGGAAACAAGCTGGACCCCACAAAGCTTGAGGTGGCGGATATCTCAAAGACTTCAATGTGTCCCCTCGCAAAGATCATGCGCAAGGAGCTGCGCAAGCGCGGGATTACAAATCTGAAGGTGGTTTATTCAAAAGAGCCGCCCATCACGCCCTTTGAAAATGAAGAAATCAGCTGCAAGACCCAATGCATCTGTCCCCCGGATACGAAGAGAAAATGCACGATCCGCAGGCAGGTGCCCGGCAGCGTCGCTTTCGTACCCTCTGTCGCCGGCCTGATCATGGCGGGCGAAGTAATAAAGGATCTGGCGCTGTCCAAGGATCCGGCTATGCCCTAGGATAAGACGCTGTCCAAGGATACTGCGCTGCCCGAAGAGTAAAGCGCCCGCTCCCGGTCTTTCTGCAACGCGGATGTACGGACCAAATTCTTTCCGGACTTCCACCCCTAAAATGCTTCCATCCCTAAAAAATAGTAATATCAACAATACTGATGAATAAACTATAGGGACCGGTATGTTTTGCCGGCATGGAAAACGGACTGTCAAGTAAACTGTGAGGATAAAAGGGGGAAACGCGATGGAGGGTATGGAAGAGAAGGGGCACGAAACGAACAGCGCAATACTGACCGGTATTGTCATGACGCCGCCTGTAGTCAGCCATAAATCCTACGGAGAAACATTTTACTGCCTGTCTTTGGGAATCGACAGAAAAAGCGGTTATCGCGACGTGATCCAGATCATTGTGTCGGAAAGACTGATCTGGAACCTGAAGTTCGGTCCCGGAGATACGGTCGAAATCATCGGCCAGGTCAGGACCTATAACGAGGAGCAGGATGGAAGAAATAAGCTGAACGTTGTGGTTTTTGCCAGGGAATTCAGACTGTGCGATGCGGATCCCAGGCGCGAGCATGAGAACAAGATCAGTCTGGTGGGATTCATATGCAAGAAACCCATCGGACGGGTATCTCCCCTGGGGAGGGAAATCTGCGACATCATGCTTGCCGTAAACCGGATGTATAATAAATCCGATTACATACCGTGCATCGCCTGGGGCAGAAACGCGGGCTATGCGAGCAATCTTCCCGTCGGGACCAAGATCTCGATAACCGGAAGAATACAGAGCCGGGAATACCGAAAGCGCGATCCGGAAGGAAATGTACTGATAAAAACAGCCTATGAGGTTTCCATATTGAAACTGGAAGCGTTGATCAACGAGGCTTAGCGGTTCCTCACGCTTCGAAAGGGCGGCTTGGGGAGAGTTTCCCTAAAAGACCGCGGGCTTCCTGCAAAGGCTTGAGACTGTCGTATCGGCAGTCTTTTTGTTTTGGGTAAGAATTGCATTTGCAGGCATTATGTGTTATATTCTAAGATACAGTCCCCGCCTCTTTGGACGGCGGGCGCAATTAATTTCAGGCGGCGGGCATCTCCTTCCGCCTCGCTGGAACGCGCATGTAAGATATTTAATGAGAAAATTTTTCTGCGGGTTGCGTTATAATAAAAGATGCATAAATTTTAGGGGGTACACTTGATGAGAATAGTTGTCGATGGAATGGGAGGCGACAACGCGCCTGCCGAAATCGTAAAAGGAGCGGTGGAAGCGGCGGATCTGACCGAACACCAGATCATCATCGTGGGCGACGAAGCCAGGATCAACCGCGAGCTGGACAAGTATAAACCCAGAAGAAAGAATATTTCCGTGGTTCACGCAAGCGAGGTGATCAAAAGCGACGACGCCCCGGTAAAAGCGGTCAGAACAAAACAGGATTCCTCCATGGTAAAAGGAATCAGCATGCTTAAGAGCGGAGAAGCGGACCTGTTTGTCTCCGCGGGCAACACCGGAGCCATCATGGCGGCAGGTCTTTTTATTTTGGGCAGGATCCAGGGCATCGACCGGCCTGCTATCGCCAGTGCATATCCGATTCTGGGGAAAGGCGGAGTATCCCTGCTCGTGGATTCGGGGGCCAACGCCGAGTGCAAACCCAACAATCTGCTTGAGTTTGCAACCATGGGCAGCATCTATATGGAAAAAGTGCTGAATATAAAAGAGCCTACCGTGGGACTTGTGAACATCGGCACAGAGGAGTCGAAGGGAACGACCGTCCTGAAGGCGGCCTATGAGCTGATCGCGAAAAGCCATCTGAACTTTGTCGGAAACGTCGAGGCCCGGGATATTCCCAAGGGCGTCTGCGATGTGGTCGTCTGCGACGGTTTTGTGGGAAACATCATCCTGAAGCTGACGGAGGGGCTTGCCTGGGATCTCTTTAAACTCGTGAAACAGAAGTTTACCGCAGGCGTCATCCCGAAAATGGGAGCGCTGCTTCTGTCCGGAAAGCTGAAGGAACTGAAATCGGCATTCGATTACTCGGAATACGGCGGCGCGCCGATTCTCGGGATTAAGGGGGCCGTGGTGAAAATGCACGGGTCTTCCAATGCCAATGCCGTTAAGAATACGATATTAAAAGGCATACCTTATGCCGAAACCAACGTGGTGCAAACGATCCAAAACTCTGTGCTGGAACTGGAGGAAATCATCATCAGTGAATGATTTGGAATTTCAGAGGATAATTCAATATGAATTCCGCAATAAGGACTTGCTTATAAACGCTCTGACACACAGTTCCTATGTCAACGAGGGAAAGCCGAGCCATATCGGCAACAACGAAAGGCTTGAATTCCTGGGAGACGCGATCCTGGACGCGGTCATCAGCGATTACCTCTACAACCGGCTAGGCAATGTGGAGGAAGGCGAGCTTACCAAGCTGAGGGCCGTCATCGTCTGCGAGCGTTCTCTTGCCTTATGCGGAAACCGGATCTCCATCGGAAATTATCTCCGGCTGGGCAAAGGCGAGGAAAACAGCGGCGGAAGAAAGCGGGGATCCATTCTTGCTGATGCGGTGGAAGCGGTCATCGGAGCCATTTATCTGGACGGCGGCTGGGATGCTGCCCGCGAGTTCGTGATCCGTACCTTCGCCGAGCTGATCGAAGATGCCCTCTGCGGAAAACTCCACATGGATTACAAGACCGAGGTTCAGGAACGTCTGCAATCCCACGGCGAAACCGACATCTGCTATGTGATCGAACGGGAAGAGGGGCCCGATCACGACAAGACGTTCTATGCCAATCTGATCTTCCGGGGGAACATCATCGGCAGCGGATGCGGACGGAGCAAAAAGGAAGCGGAACAACAGGCGGCAAAACAAGCGCTGGAGCGAGGTGGCACACTTGTATTTTAAAAGGATCGATATGCATGGATTCAAATCCTTTGCCGAGCCTGTCAGTATCGAATTCCATGAAGGAATCACGTGCATCGTGGGTCCCAACGGGAGCGGTAAGAGCAACATCGCCGACGCCTTCCGGTGGGTGCTGGGAGAACAGAGCCCCAAAATGCTGCGCGGCGGCAAAATGGAAGAAGTGATCTTTGCCGGGACTGCAAGCAGGAAATCCAGGGGCATGGCCGAGGTCACCCTGGTCATTGACAACAGCACCGGAATTCTCCCCATCGATTACTCCGAGGTGGCCATAACCAGGAGGATGTACCGGTCCGGGGAGAGCGAATATTTCATCAACAACAACCCGTGCAGGCTGAAGGACATCCGGGAGCTCATCATGGACACCGGTATCGGCGTTGACGGTTATTCCCTCATCGGGCAGGGCAAAATTGCCGATATCGTCAGCAACAAACCGGAAAGTCGGCGGGAGATCTTTGAAGAAGCGGCGGGCATCGTTAAATACAGAAGCAAAAAAACCGAATCGGAACGGAAGCTGGAGGCTTCCGCAGCAAATCTGGAGCGGGTCAACGACATTATTGCCGAGATCGAGTCCCGTATCGGCGGCTTAAAGGAGGAAAGCCAGAAAGCCGCCGAGTACCTCAAGCTGCGGGATCGATACAAAGAGCTGGAAATCAACATTACGCTGAAGAATATAGAAAATATCCAATTGAAAAACGAATACATAAAGGACGACCTGTCGGAGCTGGCGGCCCAGATTGAGGACGTTAAGGAGGATAGAGCCGCCATCGAACAGGAGATAGCGGAAAACCGGGTCCGCAGCGAGGAACTTGGGAAGCTGAGCGATGAAACCCGGGACCGGCTTCTTGCCAGCGTCGAAAAAATGAACGCTCTGGTGAACCAGAAGCAGTTGAACAGCGAGAAACTGTCCACCATTGAAAAGGACAAAGAGCGGCTGAAAGAGGAAATCGACGCCATTTCCGGGAAGCTTTCAAAGGAATCGGAAAACACCCAAAAGCTGTATGCCGAAAAGAGAAAGATCGACGAGGAACTGGCGGGCTTAGAGGCCGATCTGCAGGAGAAAATCAAAAAATATTCGGAGATCACGGCGGCGCTCAGCACGGCTGCGGAGGAAATCGACGGGCAGAAAAACAGGATCTATGAGCTGCACAGCGCCATCAGCAGCAAGAACAGCGAAATCAACAGCCTGGAGAATCTCCGGGGAACGCTTGACAAACGGAAGGCCCAGATCCTTTCCGAGAAGGAAACGGCGGAAACGGATTTCCGCGAGTTGACGCTTAAGCATGAGAATGCCCTGAAGGAGCTTGCCGCCCTGAAGGAGCAATTCGCGGAAGCGGAGGCGAAGAGCCGGGAACTGAAACAGAAGTACAACGAGGACGTTTCCCGGGAGAAAAAGCTTGCCGCGGAGCTTGAAGAGCTTAAAATTTCAATCAGCCAGGTCTCCACAAGAAAAAAGATGATCGAGGAGATGGAAAGCTCCTATGAGGGATATAATAATGCCGTAAAGTATATTATGAAGGCAAACCTTTCCGGCATTAACGGCGTTGTGGCGGAGCTCATCGAGGTGCCGAAGGGATTTGAGACCGCCATCGAGACGGCGTTGGGTCCCGCCCTGCAGAATATCGTCTGCGAGGACGACAGGAGTGCCCAGGCCGCCATCGACCTGTTGAAGGCAAACAGGGCCGGACGGCTGACCTTCCTGCCTATCAAAAGCATTCGGGATGCCAATCTGAAATACGACCAAAACCTGAAGCAGGCGGAAGGTTTTAAGGGGTTCGGCGTAGAATGCGTCGCTTTTGACCCCAAATATCGGAAGGTCATGGAATATCTGCTCGGCAGGGTAATTGTGGTGGATACGCTGGATCATGCCTTGAAGCTTTCAAAAAGCTTTTCGGGCGGCGGTCTGCGTTTTGTGACCCTGGAGGGCGAGGTCATCAATTCCGCCGGAGCCATTACCGGGGGAACATTCCGGAACAACACCGCAAACCTTCTGGCCAGGAAGGCCGAAGCGAAGGAGCTGGGCGAAAAACTGGCCGCCCTGGAACAGTCGGTTATTGCCGGCAGCGCAGAGCTGGAAAAACTGAGAGCGGACATCAATCGCGCCCAGGAACGGATCCGGATCACGGATCAGGAACTGCGCGAACAGGAGCTGGAGCTCCTCTCCAGGGAGAATGCCGTCGCGGCCATGGCGCAGCAGCTTTCCGACCTGCGTCAAAGCGGCGAAAAGTACCGGAATGAGCTTTTGAATATCGAAACCGAAACGAAATCCTCGGAGACGATGATCGAAGCGATCAGGTCCGCCATCCAGGAGGCGAAGACGGAGATTGAAGCCATCGAAAAAATGGCGGACACCGGTCTGTTGAAATATGAGGAACAGAAAAGCAGACTGGAAGAGATCAACGAGGAGATCACCAAGGCACGCGTCGCCGTAGGAACCGCGGAAAGCAGGAAAAACCATGTAGACCAGCTGATTTCCCGGACCGAAGAATATATAAAAGAGCTTGCCGCGGAAAAGTCCGGCAAGGAATCGGCGCTTTACGCCCTTGAAGAGGAAAAGCTGAATCTGGAAAACAGCGCCAGCATTCTGTTAAGCGAAATCCAGGCAAGGGAAGCCGAGAAGGAGGCCATCGAACGGTATCTCTCGGAGATACAGGATGAAAGGGACGAGGTCACAAGATATCTGAACGAGATCACCCGGAAAAAGGAGGAAATGGACGGGATCCTCGCAAACTATCAGACCCAGAAATATGAACTGGAGATCAGGCAGGCCAAGTACGAGACGCAGCTTGACTCGTATAAGGACAAGCTGTGGGAGGAATTTGAAATCTCCTATCTGCAGGCGGTTGAATTCAAGAAAAAGGAGTTCAATATGGCCGCCGCCGTTAAGGAGAGCAGGGAGATTAAGAACCGGATGAAAGAGCTTGGCGAGGTGAATGTCGGCGCCATCAAGGAATACGAATCGGTCAGCGAGCGGTATGAATTTCTGATCGGGCAGCGGAACGACATCTTAAGCGCCATGAATTCGCTGCGGCAGATCATCGACGACATGGATAAGACCATCAAACGGAAATTCAAGGAAAGCTTTGACCAGATCGTTCTGAATTTTGAAATCGCGTTTACAGAGCTGTTCGGAGGCGGGGCAGCCGAGCTGAGGCTGGAGGATGAAAACAATCCGCTGGAATGCGGAATCGAGATCGTCGCCCAGCCGCCGGGCAAAAAGCTTCAGAACATAAACCTGATGTCCGGCGGAGAGAAGACCATGACGGCGATTGCGCTCATGTTCGCCGTACTGAAGGCTAAACCGACGCCGTTCTGCATCCTGGACGAGGTGGAAGCCGCTTTGGACGACGCGAATATTGACCGCTTTGCAAAATACCTGACCAAGTTCAACAATATCCAGTTTGTCCTGGTTACCCACCAGAAGGCGACCATGGAATATGCCGACGTCCTTTACGGCGTAACCATGCCGGAACAGGGGGTCTCGAAGGTCATTTCCCTGAAGCTGGGGGATCAATTCGAGTTTTAGTAAGGAAAGGAATTGCGTATGGCATTTGGAATCCAAAAGTCATTCTTCGGCCGTCTGCAGGAAAAAATCGAAGACGTCCTGTTCATGAGGCCTGAAATAGACGAAGAAATGCTGGATGAGCTGGAAGAGGCGCTCATTACCTCCGACATCGGCATGGAAACGACTATGAAGATCACGGGGAAGCTGAGAGAAGACGTTAAAAAGATGAATATCAGGGACCCCGAAGGGGTGAAGGCCCGGATCAAAACCATCGTCAAAGAGCTCGTCGACAAGGGCGAAGCCCATAAGCTTTGCGACCAGGTTCCGCTGATCATTCTGATGATCGGTGTAAACGGCGGAGGAAAGACCACATCCATCGCGAAGATTGCGAATAAGTTGAAAAAAGAAGGCAAGACGGTGCTTCTGGCGGCGGCGGATACCTTCCGGGCTGCGGCAATCGAGCAGCTTGAAGTCTGGGGGAAACGGGTAGGCGTCAATGTGATAAGGCATCAGGAGGGCGCGGACCCGTCTGCCGTAATTTTCGACGCGATCCAATCCGCGAAAGCCAGGAAGATCGACGTGCTGATCTGCGATACCGCGGGAAGGCTTCAGACGAAAAAGAATCTCATGGCCGAACTGGAAAAGATGTATAAAGTCATTGAACGGGAATACCCTGAAGCATATAGGGAAACACTGCTGGTATTGGATGCGACAACGGGGAAAAACGCGGTTTCCCAGGTTAAGGAATTCGGGGAGATCGCAGAGATCACCGGTATTGTGTTGACAAAACTGGACGGTACCGCAAAGGGCGGTATCGTGATCACCATATCGGACGAATTCGGGATGCCCGTCAAGTTCATCGGCGTCGGCGAGGCGCTGGACGATCTGAAGGAATTTGATCCCGAGGAGTTTGCGGAAGCGATTTTTGAATGAAGGAAAACCCGGGTCCCGCTTGAAAGCGGGTCTTAAAGCCTGTGATAAAAGAATTATCTAAGTAAGTATAAGAGTTAACCGAAATAAAGGAGTTAACCTATGTCAATGCCGATTGTTGCTGTCGTTGGGAGGCCCAATGTCGGCAAATCAACTTTTTTCAATAACGTAGTAGGAAGAAGAGTATCCATTGTCGAGGACACCCCGGGCGTGACAAGAGACAGGATTTACGCGGAAGCGGAATGGCGCGGGAAAAGCTTTGCTCTCATCGATACCGGAGGCATCGAGCCGAATACCGACGACGTGATCCTCTCACAGATGAGGGCGCAGGCCGAGATCGCAATTGAGACCGCGGACCTCATCCTGTTCATGGTTGACGGCAGGGAGGGGCTGACCGCCTCGGACAGGGAAGTCGCCGGCATGCTGATGAAAACCGGCAAGGAGGTCATCCTGATCGTCAACAAGGTGGATACGCCCAAGCTTCCGGATGACTTTTATGATTTCTACGAGCTCGGCCTTGGAGAACCCATCCCCATATCAGCCGCAAACATGCTCAACCTCGGGGACGTGCTGGATCTGATCGTGGAGAAGACACCCCAAGGAACGGAAACGGAAGATGAGGACGTCACAAAGATTGCCGTCATCGGCAAGCCGAACGTGGGGAAGTCGTCTCTGATCAACGCGCTGCTGGGTGAAGAGCGGGTCATTGTCAGCGATATTGCGGGAACCACGAGGGATTCCGTCGATACGACCTTCACAAGAGGCGATGAAAAGTACATTCTCATCGATACCGCGGGAATCCGTAAAAAGAGCAAGGTCACCGGAGATATCGAGCGTTACAGCGTCATCAGGGCTATCGCCGCCATCGAGCGCTGCGATGTGGCGCTGCTGATGCTCGACGCGACAGAGGGAGTCACGGAACAGGATAAAAAAATAGCCGGTATCGCCCACGAGGCGGGAAAGGGCATTATCATCGTGGTCAACAAATGGGACCTCATCGAGAAGGATACCAATACCATGAACGAATACCGGAAGGAAATCGCCCAGGAATTGCAGTTCATATCCTACGCGCCCTCGGTATTCATTTCCGTGAAGACCGGCCAGCGGCTCCACAATGTGATAGACATGGTGAAATACGTTTCCGAAAAGCGCGCGCTGAGAATCCCCACCGGCCAGCTCAACAGCCTGATTGCGGACGCCGTGTTGATGAGGCAGCCCCCCTCCGACAAGGGAAAACGGCTAAAGATATACTATGCGACTCAGGTGGGAGTGAAACCTCCATTATTTTCGTTTAAGATCAACAGCAGGGAACTGATGCATTTCTCCTACGCGAGATATCTGGAAAACAAGATCCGAGAAGGCTTTGGATTCGAAGGGACGTCCATTAAATTCGTATTTCGTGAAAAGGGAGAGGATGATTATGAATAACCTGTTTTCCGTCGTAGCAATCGTAATATCCTACTTTTTGGGCAATATATCGCCTGCCATCCTGATCGGCAGGGCGATGGGAGTCGACATCCGGAAAGAGGGCAGCGGAAACGCGGGCACCACCAACGTGCTGCGCGTGCTCGGCAAAAAAGCGGCTGCTGCGACCCTTATCATCGATATACTGAAAGGAGTCGCCGCAGTCCTTATCGGAGGATATGTCGGAGGGAAGGAAATCGCCATGGCCTGCGGCATGGCCGCCCTGATCGGTCATATCTGGCCAATGGTGTTCCAATTCCGCGGAGGGAAGGGGATAGCCACGGCATTCGGCATCATCCTGACCCTTGAGCCGCTTCTGGGGCTCATTGAAGCGGCCGCGGCATTATTTTTTATGGTGATTTCCCGGAGGGTGTCGGTAGGCTCCCTGGTTGCGGCAATTCTGCTGCCCTTTGCCTCATGGTTCTTTGATCCCGCCTATCTGCCGCTGACTGTCTCGATGGCGGCCATTGTAATTTTCAAACACCGATCGAATATAAATAGACTGATGAGGGGCGAGGAGCCGAAGGTCAGCTTCAAGAAACAGGAGGACAAAAAATGAGCGAAAAGATTGCCGTGATCGGCGCAGGAAGCTGGGGCACAGCCCTTTCCGTAAGCCTGTGCGGCAACGGGCATACCGTAAAGATCTGGGATGTAAACGAAGAACATCTGAAGGAACTCCAGCAAAACAGGGAAAACAAGAGATATCTGCCGGATGTAAAGCTGCCGGAAACGCTGAAGATATCCTTTACCGTTGAGGAAGCCATTGAAGGGGCGGACATCGTCCTCTTTTCGGCGCCGGCCCAGCGCTTCAGAAGCGCGCTGGAAGGAGCGTTGCCTTATCTGAAGCCGGAAATGGTCCTGGTCAACGTGGCAAAGGGGATCGAACAAAAGACCTTGAAGCGATTGTCGGAAATCGCTTATGAGAAGCTGCCGAAGGCGAGGTATGTGGTGCTTTCGGGGCCCTCCCACGCGGAGGAGGTGGGCAGGGCGATGCCGACTACCTTGGTTTCCGCTTCCAATGAAATCGAGATGGCGGAATATATTCAGGATGTATTCATGTCGGAGCATCTTAGGATCTATACCAACACCGACGTGATCGGCGTGGAACTGGGCGGAGCGTTAAAGAATATCATCGCCCTGGGCGCCGGAATCGGAGACGGCATGGGCTTCGGAGACAATGCGAAGGCCGCCCTTATGACCCGCGGGATCACCGAAATCGCCAGGCTGGGCGTTAAACTCGGCGCCAATCTTGCCACTTTTTCCGGTCTGACGGGGATCGGGGATCTGATCGTCACCTGCACGAGCATGCACAGCCGGAACCGCCGCTGCGGCATCCTGATCGGCCAGGGGATGGCCCCTGCGGAAGCGACGAGGAAAATCGGGATGGTTGTGGAAGGGATATACACAACGGAGGCCGCATATGAGCTGGCGCAGCGGGTGGGCGTGGAGATGCCCATTACGGAGTCGATCTATCACGTCATCAACGGTACCGTCGACGCGAGGGAGGCGGTCATGAGCCTGATGACGCGGCGGAAGAAGCACGAGATGGAAGAATCAATTTAAAAAGCGCGCCTTGTCCGTGCCTGCAGGCGGACAAGGCGTTCGTCATAAAGCGTTCCGTCTGAAAACTAAAAACGCCGCGCCGTAGGTGTTCTCGAAGAGAGGTTTCCAAGAGAACATCCGCGGCAGGCGCTTTTATTTTTTAATTGCGGTCTGTATTGTCAGTAGACTCTTCTTATCTCGAAGTTGTTGTCTTCCAATGCTTCGAGGATCTGGTTGATGTGGGCGTGCCCGTTGGTTTCGACGGTCACTTCGAGTGCCACCTTGTTGGAATAACGGTCGATGGCCTTGAACTGGTTGTGTTCCAGTTCGATGACGTTGGCTCCTATCTCCGCCAGGATCTGTGCGACTTTCACCAGCTGCCCCGGTTTGTCGGGCAGCTCCACAGAGAAGCACATGATCCTGCCGCGGCTGATGAGTCCCTGATTGATGATGGAAGAAATGGTCACCACATCGATGTTTCCGCCGCTGACGATGCAGACGATGTTCCTGCCGGGCTTCGCACGTTTCCTAAGTCCCGCCAGAGGGACGACTCCGGCCATTTCGGCGATCATCTTATGCTTTTCCAAAAGAAGCAGCACCGCTTCCATAATATCCTTTTCCGATACGGTGATGATCTCGTCCACATAAGCCCTGGTGATTTCGAAGGTCAGATACCCGGGCTGCTTGACGGCAACGCCCTCCGCGCTGGTCTTTACGGAGGCGAGCCTTGTCACCTGGCCTTCTTCTATGGAAATCTTCATGGACATGGCGCCAACCGGCACGACTCCGATCACCTTGACCTCGGGCTTTATCGACTTGACTGCAAGCGCAATGCCGCTGATCAGTCCGCCTCCGCCGATGGGCACGAGGATCTCATCTACATTATCCAGTTCATCCAGGATTTCGAGGCCTATGGTGCCCTGGCCGCAGATCACGTCGTAATCGTCGAAAGGATGAACGAAGGTGTAGCCGTGCTTTTCGGCAAGCTCCAAAGCCTTGTTGTAGGCTTCATCGTAGACGTCGCCGTGGATCACCACATCCGATCCGAGCTCCCTGGTGGAATCGATCTTCAGAAACGGCGTTACATTCGGCATGACGATGGTTGATTTAACGCCGCGCTGCTGCGCGGAGAACGCCACTCCCTGGGCATGGTTTCCTGCGGAAGCGCAGATGATCCCTCTCCTGCATTCCTCATCGGCCAGGTTAGCGATTTTATTGTAAGCGCCCCTTATCTTGAAAGAACCGGTGGCTTGGAAATTTTCCGGCTTAAGATACACATTGCATTTGTGCTCTTTGCTGTAAAAATCGCTGTAAATCAGAGAGGTTTCCTTAATAATACCCTTCAGATTCTCCCTGGCTTTTAAAATGTTCTCTTCATGATTCAGTCCCAGATATTGCTTTGCGAGTTCTGCGTTCATGAAAACCCCTCCTTTTTTCGAAAATGCATATTAAAAGTAGTTTAGTATTTTTGGAGACTTCCGTCAATAAAAGTCAATAAAAAAAGAAGCAGACCCTCTCTTATCGATAGAATCAGATATTTTTGTCCGACTTTATAATATATATTCTCTTTTAATATTTTCGTCAATACTTTAATTAATTTGAAAAACCTACGGATTCAGGTTAGAATATCAATTATGATGTTACTTTTGAGGAGAGATAAAATGACAGGCAAAGACAATCGAAAGACCTTTCACATACAGACCTTCGGCTGCCAGATGAATGTTCGCGACTCTGAAACCCTGGCCGGGATGCTGGAGGAGCTTGGATTTGCCGAAAGCAAAAATAAAAGAGAGGCTGACGTGGCGGTCATCAATACCTGCAGCGTCAGGGAAAACGCAGACCAGAAGTTCTTCGGGACGTTGGGCCAGCTGAAAAAGATCAAGGAGGAAAGGCCCGACTTCGTGGTGGCGGTCTGCGGCTGCATGATGCAGCAGCAGCATATCGTAGATACGCTGAAAGAAAAATATCCCTGGGTAGACCTGATTTTCGGCACCCATAACATCCATGAATTCCCCAGGCTTCTGACCAATGTCATCAGCGAGCGGAAAAAGATTGTGGACATCTGGGATAACAGCGAGGACATCATCGAAGGGCTGCCGTCGAAAAGAGAATTTCCCTTCAAAGCATATGTCAATATCATGTACGGCTGCAACAATTTCTGTACCTACTGCATCGTGCCGTATACCAGGGGACGGGAAAGGAGCAGGCGCCCGGAGGAAATCATCAATGAGATAAGGAATCTGGCCGCTTCCGGCGTCAAGGAGGTCAAGCTCCTGGGGCAGAACGTCAATTCCTATGGAGTCGGCTGCGATTTTAACACGGATTTCGCCGATTTGATCGGGCAGATCAACGAGATAGAAGGCATTGAACGGATCCGCTTCACCACTTCCCATCCGAAGGACCTGTCGGACAAGCTGATCGAGGCCTTCCGGACGTGTGAAAAGCTATGCCCTTCGATCCACCTGCCGGTGCAGTCGGGAAGCACCGCAGTACTCAGGCGCATGAACCGCAAATATACCAAAGAGGAATATCTTGATCTTGTCGGCAAGCTGAAAGCGGCGGTGCCGGATATTGCGATCACCACGGACATCATCGTCGGCTTTCCCGGGGAGACGGACGAAGATTTCAACGATACGCTGGATCTGGTCGAACGGGTGAGATTTGATTCTGCGTTTACCTTCCTGTATTCCATACGGAAGGGTACCCCTGCGGAAAAGTATAAGGACCAGGTGCCCGAGGCGGTCAAACATGAACGGTTCAACCGCCTGGTGGAGCTCCAGAACAAAATTTCCGCGGAGATCAACAAGGCCTGCGAAGGAAAGGTGTTCCCCGTGCTGGTGGAAGGACCGAGCAAGACCAATCCGAAAAATTACTCAGGACGGACGGAAACGGGGAAACTCGTTCATTTCAGAGGATCTCCAGACCTGATCGGCCAGATCGTACCGGTAAGAATCACCGAGGGGAAAACCTTCGCCCTCTTTGGCGAACGGGTTGAGGAATGACCTGTTTGTGCAGGTGGGCCAGGCTGAAAAATTTAGTAATAAACAAATGCTTCCTCTAATATATTGTACAGACAATGAGTGGAACATATGTTGGAGGAGGTTAGTGCATTGGAAAACCTGAATATATATGAGAACATAGCTGAGAGAACTCAGGGAGACATCTATATCGGGGTCGTGGGGCCGGTCCGGACGGGAAAGTCCACCTTTATCAAGCGTTTCATGGATCTGCTCATCATCCCCAACGTTACAAATACCTATGTGAAGGAACGGGTAATCGACGAACTTCCGCAGAGCGGCTCCGGCCGGACGATAACCACCACCGAGCCGAAATTCGTGCCGGCGGAAGCGGTAGCGCTGGAACTGCCGGGCAATATCAAATTCAAGGTGCGCATGGTGGATTGCGTCGGCTATATGGTGAAAAACGCCTTGGGGCATCAGGAAAACGGAAAAGCCCGGATGGTCAATACGCCGTGGATGGAAAACCGGATTCCTTTTGAGGAGGCCGCGGAGATAGGCACGAGAAAGGTGATTAACGACCATTCCACTATCGGGATCGTTGTCACGACGGACGGCTCCATCGGAGAGATCGACAGGGAAAACTATATTCCCGCGGAGGAAAGGGTCATTAACGAGTTAAAAGCGCTGAAAAAACCCTTCGTGGTCGTCTTAAACTCCACTGCTCCGGAAGGGGAGGTCGCCCAGGAAATCAGGGCCTTGATGGAGGAAAAATACGGCGTCCCCGTCATTGCGGCCAACTGCGCGAGAATGAATTATAAAACCCTCGCCAATATCCTAAGCGAAACACTTTATGAATTCCCGGCAGCCCAGATCAAGTTCCATCTTCCCGGCTTTATCGAGGGACTTCCCAACGACCATTGGATCAAGGCAACCATCATCAACAACATCAAAGAATGGAGCAAAACCTTCGACAATATCAAAGACATCAAAAATACCATCAACTCCCTTGAAGACGGCAGCGTCGTACAGGCGATCGAAGTCGCCAACATGGATCTCGGCACCGGCGAAATAGACGTGGTGGTAACTCCTGTAGCCGGCTTGTTCTACCGGGTGATCGAAGAGATTATGGGAGAGGAGGTCAACAACGACTATCAGTTCTTCAACCTGATCAAAGAATTTGCCCAGGCCAAGCGGTCCTACGACAAGATCAAGTCCGCCATAGAACAGGTCGAAGAAACAGGATACGGCATCGTACAGCCGAAGCTTTCCGAAATGGTTCTCGAAGAACCGGAGATCTTCAAGCAGGGTAATAAATTCGGAGTGAGATTGAAGGCAAAAGCGCCGTCGCTCCATCTGATCCGGACCAACATCACCACGGAGGTTTCCCCTGTGGTAGGATCCGAGAAGCAAAGCGAGGATCTGATCCGTTATCTGCTTACCGAATTCGAGAACAATCCTTCAAAGATCTGGGAGACGAATCTTTTCGGCAAGTCTCTTTATGAGATGGTGACGGAGCAGATGGAAAGCAAGCTGACCAATGTTCCTGAAAACGCGAGGTTGAAGATCCAGAACGCGCTGCAAAAGATTTCCGACGAGGGGAAGGAATACCTGATCTGCTTCGTATTCTGAAATGAGGGGAATCACCGTTAAAAGCGGAAAACCCCGCCTTTCGCTTCTGAGAAAAGCGAAAGGCGGGGTTTTTGCATTCAAAGGTAAGTTGATCGGTATCTCCATAATTAAGCATGGAGCCGGTTGCTTTTCATGGTATTCAATATTATACTTTCAGGAAAAGGCTGATTCTATTATGGTTATTGACTTAAGCGCATATATTGAAGGTGATAAAAATGATTAATTATGCTTGTTACCCTGACGGGAAAAGGTTTGCTGCGACCATGAGTTATGATGACGGTCATTTTCATGACCGAAGGCTGGTGGACCTTTTCAATAAGTATGGAATAAAAGGAACATTCCATCTCAATTCCGGAAGGCTTGATCAAGATTGGTCTTTAAGCTCATAAGAAATAAAAAGCTTGTTTAAAGGCTATGAAGTTGCCTGTCATACCATGTCCCATCCGGTGCTGATGTATCTGCCCTCCACAGAAGCGGTTCAGGAAATTCTCAAGGATCGGGAGAACCTTGAAGCGCTTTGCGGATATGTCGTTCGTGGAATGTCTTATCCTCATGGGGTGTATTCTGACTACGTTGTGCGGATTTTAAAAGCTTGCGGGATTGAATACTGCCGTACAATTGAGGCCACGAATGGTTTTTATTTGCCGGCTGATTTCTTAAAATGGCATCCCACATGTCATTATCATGAGGCAATGACAAACATAGACAGGTTTTTGGACATGCTGAATGACAGTTGGAGAAGCGGGCTGCTTTATATATGGGGTCATAGCTTTGAGTTTGATTCCGAGGAAAAATGGGAGCAAATGGAGAGATGTTGTGCAAAGCTTGCTGATAAAAAAGAGCGGATATGGTTTGCAACCAATATTGAAATCTGTGACTATAAAACTGCGCAAAGCAGGCTCCGTGTATCAGCCAATGGCAAACGGATTGAAAACCCATCGACAACGGATGTTTGGGTTATCTATAATTGTGAAAGCATAAAAATCCCTGGCGGAGAGGCGGTTTGGACTGTTTAAATTCAGCGCCAAAGCTGTTAAGAGGCACTCTTTCTTCGCAGGGAAGAGGCCTCTTTTTTCGTCTCGTAAGATAAAGCACTGTAAACGTTATAATGTAACAAGAGGTCGAAAAGCAATAGGTTTTTGCAAAAAATCGCTTATGTATTCAAATAATATTATAAATTTTGACAAAAAATACATCTTTTTGTTGCATTTTTTAAAAATCCGTGGAGATTATTGGGGATATTTGTTATAATGTTTTAAATGTTTGAGTGTCATAATTTTCAATTTGGGTTGGGGGGAGTGATCTGAGTATGTTTCGAATCGCCATATGTGATGACGAGCAAATCGTTTGCGCCCAGATAGAAAACTGCATTTTGAAATATGCAAAGGAAAATAATGAAAAAATTGATACACAGGTTTTTTATTCAGGGGAAGAACTGTGCAAATTTCTTGAAATGGGCCAGGATTTTGACCTAATTTTCCTGGACGTTAAAATGAAACTTATCAACGGAATCGAAGTAGGCCGAAAAATCCGTGAAGAGATGGACAATCAGATCACGCAGATTGTATATATATCGGGAAACGACAATTATTACCGGGATATGTTCGACGTCAGGCCGATGCATTTTATCCACAAACCGCTCAATGAAACAGAAATCGTTAAAGATGTGAGACTGGCCATGAAGCTTGCGGACAAGCTCGGCGGCATCTTTATTTACAAGAAAGGCCATGAAACTTTCCGGAAACCGGTCAAGAACATAATTTATTTTGAAAGCAACAACCGGGAAGTGAAAATGGTCACCAATGAAGGCGAGGAAGTCTTCTATGGAAAGCTTGACGAAGTCTTCAAGCAGGTGGCGAAATACCATTTCATGTACATCCATAAATCCTATGTGGTCAATTACTTTTACGTAACGAAATTCAGATATGACGAAGTCACCATGTCCAATGGAGACATACTGCCCATCAGCCAGTCCAGACGCAAGGCTACCAGAGAACTGCAGTTAAAGTTTGAGAAAGAAGGATTGATATGATACAAATGAGTCTTTATGAATGGGTCTATCTTGTAACAAACGTTTTTTACGTATATACGATTTATAAGTTTATGAAGGTTTTCTTCGACACCCGGAAAACGAACTGGTATATTGAACTGGTCACATACATAGCTTTTTTCATACTGATATCCGCGGTGTACATACTTATAGATATTCCGGTTGCCAATATGATAACCAATATTGTCGCATTGATATGCCTGACTTATAATTATGAATCTACCATAAAAAATAGAGTAATTTCCACCGTGCTTATCTATCTGGTATTAATGAGCGTGGAAATCCTAGTGGTAATAATCTCGGATTCGATCTATTACCCGATTTTTGAAACAATAAATTATTCTTCTGTGTATGGACTGATTTTTTGCAGAGTTTTAACATACGCGATCGTTTTAGTATTGAATAGTTTTAAAAATATCAAGAAGGGAGAACCGGTACCTAATTCCTACTGGTTTTGCATCGCATTGATCCCTAGCGCTTCTTTATATTTAATCTTATTGCTTTTACAATCCAGCAGACTCGCGGTCGAGCAGGTGATGACCGGAACCGTTTTAATATTTTTCATTAATTTTGCCGTTTTCTATCTTTATGACGTGATTATGAACGCAGCGTCGGACAAGATACAAAGCTTGTTGATTCTGGAACAGAATAAATACTATAACAGGCAGCTTGAGACGATGAATAGCGCTCTGCAGACAACCAAAGCGGTCCGCCATGATTTGAAAAATCATATGATTTCCATTAAGACTTTGATTGAAAACAACGATATCAGCGGAGCTAAGGGTTACGTTACAGAAATTATGAAAGAGATCGGAACCTGGAAGAATTTTTCGGATTCCGGCAATACTGTTGTTGACAGCATCATCAATTTCAAATTTCAAGAAGCAGAACAGAGGAGGATCAGGACTGATCTGGATTTAAAGATCCCGAACAAACTTGACATTCCTCCGCTGGATATAACGGTTATACTTGGCAATTTACTGGACAATGCCATAAAAGCCGCATCCATGGTGAAGAGTGATCCGTATATCAGTCTGAAGATGCGGTATGACAAAGGGCGTCTGATGATCCAGTCGTCTAATCCCTATATCGGAAAGATCAAAGAGGAAAAAGGGAATCTGATTACAACAGAAAAGGACAAGGAGAATCATGGTTTTGGCCTTCAGAACATAAAGAAGGTCATTCAAAAATATGATGGGACTGTGGATATCGATTACAGCGATAATCTGTTTTCAATAACGTTGTTGCTATATCTGGATTAATTAATCAGCAGGTTACTGACACAAGGCTTTTCACCATTTATTTTATTACATGAAAATGCGTCAATTTCGACATAACGCTGCACAGCAAGTCCGATTTGTTAAACTAAAATCAATCGGGGTTAACGCCGTGTAGAAAAACTGTTATTTATAAAGGAGGGTAATTATGAAAAGCCTTTATACGAAATTCGCCGGAATCGTCGCGACGCTTGCGTTGCTCGTCACGGCTGGTAATGTGGGAGTAACCTGTGCATTTTACATCCATCAGCCCAAGCTGCCGGAAGGAGCTAAGAAGCTCAGAAAATTCTAAATGAAAAACAACGTACCTGCAAGAATTACGGACTCGCTGGTTAAAGCCAGCGCGGTACCGGCTGAAGACAGAGAATTATATGAATTTGGGATTAGACAGGGAATTTTCCTGGTTATAAACATCGCTACGAGTTTACTGATCGGATTATTTATGGGGATGATATGGCAATGTATAGTTTTTATGCTAGCCTATAATCCGATCAGATCATATGCAGGGGGATACCACGCAGGTACACCGTTAAAGTGCTACCTGCTTTCAATTCCGGTAATAATTTCGGTGTTGTTTGGCATCAGTCTGATTCCCTGGAACGGCTATATTGTTGTCATCTCGGTAATCTTGACGGGAATCATAGTGTTGCTGCTTGCTCCGGTTGAGGATGCGAATAAACCGTTGGACGAGGTGGAGACGGTTGTTTTCGGGAGAAGAGCCCGTATAATTTTGGCGATTGTTTCGCTTGCGGCCGTTGCTTTGTGGTTTGCAGGGGCAGAACAATTCGCGCCGGCCGTCGTGATGGCGCTTGTGCTAATTTCAATTATGCTCATACTGGGAGCTGCTAAAAATAAAGTGTTGGAAAAGAAGGCGTAACAGGAAATGTATGATCATAGGATTGCCGAGAGCCAGAATAAGTTGGCTGGAATTATTGAGACGATTCTGTACAGGCATTCGAAGAAAAATGTATCCGGGACGCATGCAAGCAGAGTCAGCCAATTGTGCAAATCTTTGGGCTTGGCTATGGAATTACCGGAAATTGATATTTACAGACTTGAGGTAAGCGGGCTGTTTCATGATATCGGCAAGCTGGTTATCCAGGACCAGATCCTGAACAAATCCGAACGTCTGACAGATCGTGAGTGGAGTGAAATTCTAAACCATCCGGAAGTCGGATACTGGCTGCTGAGTTCTTCTTTCGATATGGCGGATATAGCGGATTATGTCCGGTATCACCATGAACGATTCGACGGTACGGGATATCCGAAGGGCTTAAAAGCCGAAGAAATACCCCTTTTGTCCAGGATAATATCAATTGCGGATTCGTACGACGCAATGACAAACGAACGGGCATATAAAGAAGTGTTGGATCAAGATATGGCCGTGCGCGAACTGATCAGCAATAAGGGGAGGCAATTTGATCCTGTAATCGTCGACATCTTCATCGAAAAGGTTCTAAATTTCAACAGAGTTTAATCAGGCAAGCAAGATGCCCGGACGCATTTTCGACTAAATTTATGGTATCTGATCGCGTCCGGTTTTTTTTCATATCAGTCGGCGTGGGTAATACTGAAAAGGGTATTGCCTTTTTTATCCAGAGTGGATAATAATACCCAAAGAGGATAATCCTCTGCCCGTGCGGGTTCTTAACAGATAATGGAGGTGTCTGATCTTAATGGGAAAAGATATTGATCCGTCTGATTTGAATGGCAGTTCGTACCTGATGGTAAACAACGGATTGGTTGAGGATCTGGGCTGCGCTTTTACATCGCTGACAGGTTATTCAAAATCTGATTTCTGTCATAAACGGATAACCGAAGTCATGCGCATCCTGTTCGGTTTTGAGATTGACCCGCCGAAAAGCACCTGCTCGGAGTATTATCTGTTTAAGAAATCGCATGAAACGGTTGAAGTGACGGTCAACGTCTATCAGATCGGGCGCGGAAATCATAAACTCTATCTCTTTCGGCCGAAAAGCAATATTATCCTGGATTCTGAAATCTCTTTTGTCGGCAAGGTGTTGAAACAAAATAATCTGGGGGCAGGTCTGTTCAGTTGTCCCGATTTCCGGCTGTTAAAGGCCAATAACCGGTTTCTGGAATACATGCGGGATGCCTTCCGGAAAGAGGGTAATCTTATCGGTCTTTGTCTGAATCAAATAGTTGGAGATGATGCCGTAAGCAAGACGGAAGCCATTTTGCAGAATATAATCAATACCGGAGAGACCGCCCATCTGAAGGAAAGCAAAACCGTTTCGGAAAACGGAGAAGTCAAATATTGGAACATCAGCATCCATCCTATCTCAGTAGAGGGAGAAGTGAAATATATTTTTCCCATATTGCAAGACGTAACGGAAGAGTTGCTGAAAAGAAAGCATATTGAGGAACAGTATGAAGAGTTGAAAAAAACCCTCGAGATGAAGGATGAAATGCTGATGCTGATATCGCATGAATTGAAAACGCCTCTTTCTATCATCACTTCTTCCATACAGACGGTTGAACTTATCTGCAATGACGAAATGTCCGACAAGCTCAGGAAGTATCTCAATAAAATCAGACAAAATACTTATCGCCAGTTGAAACTGGTCAACAATATTCTGGACAACACCCGGGTTAAGGCAGGCTTATTCAAAATAAATCGGACCAACACGGACATCGTTTTCCTGACACGCACGATCATTGACTCAATCTCTGTTTTTGCTGAAAGAAAAGGGATTAAACTGACGTTTTGCTCTGAAATGGATCGATGCATTGTCAATACCGATGTGAACATATATGAACGGATCATGTTAAATTTATTATCCAATGCGGTCAAGTTCACGCCGGAAGGTAAATCCATCGAGGTGATCATTTCACGGGTATCGGACAAAAAAAGGCGGCAGGTCTGCATTCAGGTAAAAGATAACGGAATCGGCATACCAAATGATCAAAAGGAATTCATCTTTGAGAGATTCAGACGGGTTGAGCGCATCGTTCCCAGACAGGCAGAGGGAACGGGAATCGGCTTGTATCTTGTTAAAATGCTGGTAGCCCTGCTGGACGGCGAGATCAGCGTCGACAGCAAGGAGGGGGTCGGGAGCACCTTTTCACTGTTATTCCCATTGGAAAACAGAAAGAAAGCCTATATGGACCCCGCAATGATCGCGGAAACCAGCGAACACCTGCTGGCCGCATCCGCCATTGAATTTTCGGACATCTATTACGGGGCCTGATACGCTCGATAAAATGCCTTCTTCCAAAACTTACTTACACCGGGCGGTATTCCGCCCGGTGCTGTTTTGCGTCATTTTTCGGCTGAAAACTATTTTTGCCGGAAAATCACATAACTGCACCGTGATTCATATGTTATATAGTTGAGAATCAATGAGAATGGAAGGAGGAGTAAAATGCAAGGCGTTGTGACCGATTCCAGGGGCGCGTATGTAAGGGCGGCCATCGTAAGGCTGCTCAAAGCCGGGGATGCAGAAGCCGGTGACGTGTCCGTTACTTATGCGGAAACCGATGAGGAAGGAAGATTTGTTATACGGGATCTGGATCCGAATGAAAAGTATATCGTAGAAATCGATGTGAAGCTTCCGGAACAGGTCTTGATGAATAAAGAGGAAGCGGGGACCGGAAAGGAGGAAGCCGTACCGAAGGAGGAAGGTACCACTCTATCGGCGGAAGATACCGTGCTGCCGAAAGAGGACGTGCGGAAAACCGATGAGATTGCTTACGCATCCGCTTCAGAAGGAGCGGAGGAGGATCAAGCCCCGGCAAACCAGGGAGCGGCGGATGAGGAGCCGGAACCCGCCGCGGCGGAAACGAAGTTCGAATCGGGGGACGCCGTACTGGTGCTGTCGCCGGAAATCGTTGTCTCCGAACTCCCCTATGATATTGACGAGTCGGATTTCGATGACGAGGAAGAGCTTCTTGCAGAAGGATACATCATCCCCGACCAAGCATTTTGGAATAAAAAGGATCAGTTTACAAGCATCGAATACACGGTTACCGAAAATTTATCCTTCAGTTCCCTATATAACACCCCGGGATTCAATCTGAAAGATAAACCTTATCTGTGTAAAAACAACCTTTGGTAAAACGCGGCAGGATGCTTTTCGCCGGATAACCCGGCAGCCCCGGCGGAATACATGAAAGCGGGCCCCGTTTCAGCAATGAAAAGTCACGTCTCGATGATGAACGGGGCTTTGGTTTTATCATGATATCATGTATAATAAATACTGCATCGCCTCGACGAGGCGGTTTGAAAGGAGAAGCATGATGGACAAGCTCAGGGCGGATCTCAAACAGCTCGCCGCAGATCAGATGATCTGAAATCCGGTTTATCGGAGCCGAGGCTTTGGAGCCCGAGGCATTATTCAGGGGCAGGCAGCCCCTGGACCTGATGCCCGGCGCAAAAAGCCTGATCATCGCCAGCGTTTACATAGGCGGATTTGACGCCGTTATATCGACGGGCTTACCGAGGAGCACAGCGTTCCGTTAAAACCGGCGGCCGTAAAGGCGGGACTTGGCTGGCAGGGAAAGAACACTTTGTTATTAAGCAGGGAATACGGAAGCTTTCAGGCTTTAGGCGGGATTGTCACAAATGCCGACCTGGCGGAAGAATATCCGTTGGAAGCACCGCGCTGCGGCAAGTGCACGGCCTGCGTTTCCGTCTGCCCCGGAAACGCCGTCGAGCCTCAGGGACTGAACAGGTCCAAATGCTTTTCAAACCTGCTGGAAGAGGATGCTATGCCGGATACGGTCGGGGAGATGCCGGACAACTATTTCTTTGAATGTGATATCTGTCAGGATGTATGTCCATGGAACAGGAAGCATTTGAGCGAACCCCTGAAAACAGCGTTTGGAGATACCTTCACGAATAAGGACGGGCTGCTGGAGCTGTTCCGCTTCGAGACCCTTCTTTCCATGGATGAGGACGCATATAATGAAAAGATTCTGCCGCTGCTTACCGGGGTGAAATTGCCTTATGAGCTGTTTCGGAGGAATGTGAGGCTGGCCTGGAACGGCAGGCGGAAGGCCCTGAAACGGTAGGCGGTTGGGCCTTGATACCGCAGGCGGAAGGGTGGGCAGCCGAAAAAACTGATTGCAAGGAAGGGGGATTAAAAAGATGAAAGTACTGCTGGTAAACGGCAGTCCGCACAAGGAGGGCTGCACTTATACCGCGCTGGCCGAGGTCGCCGGCGCCCTGCAGAAACACGGAATTGAAACGAATATCTTTCACATCGGAAACAAGCCCGTTCGCGGGTGCATCGCATGCGGACGCTGCGAAGAACTGGAACGCTGTGTCTTTGACGACGATGTCTGCAATGAGCTGATCAGGAAGATCCTGGACGCGGACGGAGTTGTCATCGGATCTCCGGTATACTATTCCGGGCCGAACGGAGCGCTGTGCGCCCTGCTTGACCGGGTGTTCTACTCCAGTTCACATAAATTTGCCCATAAACCGGCTGCCGCTGTTGTAAGCTGCCGAAGGGGCGGCGCCACCGCGGCCTTTGACCGCCTGAACAAATACTTTACCATTAGCCAGATGCCGGTGGTTTCTTCACAGTATTGGAATATGGTGCACGGATTTACGCCCGAGGACGTGCGCAAAGATCTGGAAGGGCTGCAGATCATGCGTACGCTGGGCAACAATATGGCGTGGATGCTCAAATCGCTCCATGAAGGCAAACAGGCTCCGCCGGAACGCGAGCCCTGGATTATGACCAATTTTATCCGGTGAACGTCGGCTGCCGGATAATTTCGATGTCAGAACCCCGCTGCACCTTGCCGCAAAGCAGCCGCCGCGGGATTTTTTCTTTCTCATAACTCATTTCCATTTCCATTTCCATTTCCATTTCCCATTTCCTACTCGTTGCTTATTTCTCATTTCCTGCTTAATTTCTCATTTTTCTTTTCCCTTTCCCGATCTCTATCTCTATCTCTATCTCTTTCTCTTTTCCTAATTGTCTTCCCGGTTTCACTTCACAGCCTTGACATAGTAATTCTACAATTGTAAAATTTAATTATTCTACAAATGTAGAGCACAGAAGAAATAGCATATTATATGGATGGGAATTTGAACGGAAAGGCGGACGTTTTGGGTATGGGAAGCTGGATCAAAAGGCTGCCGGACAGTGAACTGGAAATCATGATGATCATATGGGAGGCGGGAAAGCCTGTTTCCTCCGCTTATATTATGGAAAAGCTTCAGGGAGAAAAAGACTGGGCCCCGACCACGGTCTTGAATTTTCTCGCCAGGCTTGTTGAAAGAGGCTTTTTAAAGGTTGAAAAGCAGGGGAGGATCAATATCTACAGCGCAATCGTTGAGGAAAAGGATTATATTGAAGCGGAGAGCAAATCCTTTTTGGAAAGACTGCATAATAGTTCTCTAAAAAGCTTTGTCGCGGCTTTATACGACGGAGGCGCGCTCAGCAGAGAGGACGCGGAAGACCTGAAACGCTATATCGACGAACTCGCAAATAAGGATAAGAATTCGGGAGGGGACAGATAATGCAGTCAATTTTTTACAATTTGATCGGGGTTTCCATCACGGTCTCGCTGATGGTGATCCTGCTGCTCCTCCTTGCTTCCTATCTGAAGGAACGATATGCGGTGAAGCTGCGTTATTTTATCTGGATGCTCCTCGCTGTCCGCCTGCTTATTCCGGTGGACTTCGGGCTGACTCCTCCGCCCGTGGAGTTCAACTTGAATGACCGTGAAATCGCATTCGGCTCATCGAATCCGGTAGTGGCGACGGCCGAAAATACAGGTATTCCTTCGAATGGCAGCGAAGCCCGAAACAGTGCGGATATCGCTTCGACTTCCGTCAATGCCGGCGGAGATGGCTCCACAGGAAATTCCAGAGATGGTTCCGCGGGCAATTCAAATCCGAACCAGTCATATGATCCGGGACGCGCTGCGGAGACGACATTGAGCGTGAGCCGCCTTTTGTTGTCGGTTTATCTTGCGGGAACGGCTGCTTTCATGTTCTGGCAGTTCGGGCTCTACCTCTCTTTCCGTCGTTCCGCGGGACGATGGTGCCGTGAGCCTTCCGACGGCAAAATCCCTGTAATTTTTGAGCGTTTAAAGTCTGAAGAGGGAATCGGCAAGCCGATCAGGATCAAAATATGCAGAAAAATTTCAAGCCCGATGATCACGGGACTGATCCGGCCGGTACTGTTGCTGCCCCATGAGGATTATGAAAGGGTGGACCTGGAGATCATTTTACGGCATGAACTGGTCCATTTCAAAAGAGGAGACCTGGGGTTCAAGCTGCTTCTGATCTGTGCCAACGCGTTTCATTGGTTCAATCCGATCATATACGCCATGGTGAGGGAGGCCAACCGGGATATCGAAATCTCCTGTGACGAGGAGGTCCTAAAGGGGGCGGACCTGCATACCCGTAAGCGGTACGGCGAGCGAATCCTGGAGTTGACCCTGGGGAACAGGAGGCAGGAAGTGCCTGTTTCCACAAACTTCTACAGCGGAAAAGGCATGCTGAAAAGCCGGCTTGAGCATATCTTTGACGAACGGGAAAAGAAAAGAGGAGGATGGCTGTTTTGCGCCGTCCTTGCCGTAATTCTGCTGTTCTCGGCCTGCCGGTTTGATATGGGCTTAAACAGGTGGCAGATTGACCGGGTTTCATCCGTTACGGCGGAGGCGTACGGCTGGGACGGATCGGGCCTCAGGAATACCGCAATGGGTAATGTGGATGCCCGCCTGAGCTTTGACCTGGATCATGACGGCATAGAGGAAACGGAATTTGTGCTAGCCGTAATGGAGGGAGGCGGCTCATGCTATCTGGAATACAAAGGGAATGACCGGCATACTGTCAGGAAACAGGTTCTGAAGGGCGTGGAGCCGGGAACGGATTACAGCCTGCAGGCGGCAAATCTGGAGAACGGGGCTTCCATCATGTTTTTGATCGGCGTAAGCTATCGCAGCATGCCCTTTGATTCCGGGTACTGGGAGTTGTATTCCTGGGACGGCTCAGACTTTGAGCGGTTGGAACTGAAGACTCTTGAGGAAAACCTGCAGCTAAGGATCATGGAATCCGGTGAAATTCAGGAAAACGCCCTGGCAGCCGAAGCGGAAATCTATCTATACGACCGCGCTACCTATGCGCCCGGATCTCCGGCCGCAGCCCTGTATTTCAGGGACGGGCTGAAAAAGGGCGAAGATTTCGCGCCGGACAGGGTTTATTACGCGTCCATGTCGGAATATGATGCGGAAGGTTACAGGACTTGGGGACAGGATGCCATCAGCAAGATCATGACCGAAATGAATTTTATCTCCGGTGAAAACGTAAAAGGGCTGGATGATCCCCCTCCTGTATTGCTTGAAACCAGAGAAACGGTGTTTATCACGCTTCCCAATATAACTGCTGAGGTCAGGCAGTATTATCAATACCGGGACGGGAGATGGAACTCCGTTTACAAAATCGTCGAGTGACGGGGGAACGCTATGGTAACTGTAAACGCGCCATTTATCATCATGATGGGGATCATCGTTTTCTTTGCCGTCATCAAGTGGCTGGAGTGGTATCTCTTTCAGAACGAAGCGGCTCATACCGTCAGGAAGGGAAAAAAAGAAGGCGTCGTTAAAAAAGACGGATGGATTCGCAGGTGCTGCAAGAGTCTGAAAGGGGTCTTTGTTTTCGGAAAAGCGGACCTGAAAAGACCCCGGTATATCGGGGTGCCCGCCGCCCTGCTGGTCATATTGAACCATTTTCTTACAGGAAGAATTCAAAACGATTGGCTTCTGCTGGCGCTGATCGCCCTGGCGCTTGTCATCCTGGTTGTATTCGATATTGCCGTCATGCTCAGGGCAAACAGGGAATTCTTCTCCGTCGGGGACAGGAGGAAACGATATCTGAAGACTCAGACGGCGCAGGGCATATTGACCATCGTTCTTGCCGTGGGATTTCTCGGAGCGATGTTTTTCGACATTTCCGGTACACAAAAAGACGCTGAAGGCGTAAGGGACAGCGTCAAATGGGCTATCGAACCGGCTTTTTCCGGAGCCCCGCCGATATTCAGCGAGGGCCTTGCGGCGGTAGGAAACGCAGGGAAAATGGGGTACATCGACAAGACCGGCGAGATCGTGATCCCCCTTCGGTACAACAGAGCCAATCCTTTCAGTGAAGGCCTTGCCGCGGTGCAGAAGGACTGGAGATGGGGATATCTTGATGCGCAGGGCAATATCGTAATCCCGTTTCAATATAATGATGCGGATGATTTCAGCGGCGGCCTGGCGCCCGTGAAAAAGGGAAACAAGTGGTATGTTATCGACGGTCGCGGTGAAATTTTGCTGAAGACGGAGCATGATTATATTTTCGCCTTCCGTGAAGGGATGGCGGTGGTTCAAATAGCGGAGCGGCAATATGGCGGAGATTATCGATATAACCTCATCGACAGTTCCGGAAACCTGCTTTTCAGAAGAGATTACGCTGAAATCGGGCCCATCGGCGAGGGCTGTATTTTTGTCCGGGAGAAAGAGGGCGGAATCGGCCATTTCCTAGACAGGAATGAAGAAAAGGTCATTCCGCGGGGCTTTCTTGAAACGACGGGATTTTCCGGCGGCGTTGCCGGTGTGATGATGGAAAACGGAGAATATGCGCTGATCGACCGTTCGGGCAAGGTGTTAAGGGAATTGACGGAAGAAGAATACGCGGATCTTCGGGTTTGCAATGAGGGACTGGTGATGATCAACAATACCGAGGAACCGCGGGGGAAGTATTACGGGGATGACGACGTAAGATACGGATTCAGGGATCTTTACGGAAATATCGTTGTACCGGTCTTATTCCGGGATGTATCCGTCCCCAGCGAGGGTATGATCGGCTTAGAAGTCGACGGACGCTGGGGCTTCATCGAAAATCCGCTTCCGGAAGCCGCCAGGGGGTCCGATCCTGAATTGTGGGAATCGGATAAAACCCTGATCGGTTCAGCGGAGGGGCTGCCCATCTATGCCGGAGAGCTTGAAAGCCGCGCTTTCCTCATCGGCCAAAGCAGGCCGGAGTTGGAAAGGATCCCTTTGTTGAAACTGGCGTTTGAAGAGCTGAAGATCGAAAAAGCCTTTGCAAAACACGGCCGAATAATGAAACCGGAGGAGATTTGGTACCAGATCGGTCATGAGTATTACAAAAAGCTGCTCCTGGACAAATCGAACTGAATAAAATGGATTGAAGAATTATCGATGGGAATTGCAGAAATATGTTATAATCTAGTGCACGGAGTAATAGGAAGGCTGCTATAGAATTTGCAGATCGCAGACTTTCGGTTTGATTCGCAGAAACTATATTTGGGGAAGAGATGCGGACTGATGATTATAAGAGAATTGGATTTTCCTAAGGTTTATCAAAATGAAAATATGATTGGGTACGGCGGAAACCAGGAGTGGTTTTCAGAAGACATTCAGAAGAAGGCCGGCTGCGGATGCACCACCGGCGCAAATCTTGCTGCCTATTATGCCGGCCGTTATCCGGAAATGGCGGGAATTTATGACGGGGACTGCAAGAAGTTCGATCAGTCGGAATATATCCGGGCTATGGAAGAGATGTATACGTATATGAAGCCGGGTCTGATCGGCTATCCCTATGTAAAGAAATTCGCCAGGCAGTTTATCCGGTTCTGCAAGGAGCATGGAATAGAAGCGGAGGCGGTATTCTGCCACGGATTTCATAGCGCGGACGAGGGATTCCGGTTTGTAAAGGAAAGCATTGACGGCGGCAATCCCATAGCCCTCCTGATCCTTTTCCACCGGGCTCACGCCTTGCGGGAAGACAACTGGCACTGGGTAACCATAACAGGCTATGCCGAAGATGAAAACGATCCCGAAGCGGCGGAGGTCATTCTCTCAAACTGCGGGGAGCGGCAGACCGTAAAGGCGCAGCAGCTGTTCGAGGTGCATCACGGGAATAGCATCCGGATGGTAAGCTTCAGGGTGAAAGCTTGTTAAATATGCCCACAAAAGAAGGAGAAGGAGGAAGTTGTGATGCGTTATGTGCACACCAATAATCGTGCGGGATTGGAGAAAGCTGTCTCAGTTTTATCAGAAAGCCCTCAACTGCAAGCCGCTGCCGGGGGGGCAGAGGGATTTGAAAGACTAACTATTAAAAGTCAAGTGCCGAAACGAAAAATTTTTATGAATTGCAGCAATGCGTTTCAGGCGTAATTGAACCTTGATAACTGCATGACA
>Ga0134099_1000694_pt1 | contig 36824 bp, 34 predicted proteins | sample 10_taG_2_FD_105482 | JGI IMG/M metagenome (GOLD analysis project Ga0134099, IMG submission 105482) | Switchgrass degrading microbial communities from high solid loading bioreactors in New Hampshire, USA - 10_41_5_180_A2 metaG | ecosystem: Engineered > Bioreactor > Semi-continuous > Anaerobic >...
GCAGTCGGTCATTAAGAATATCCGCATGCCCGGATTTGCTTTCAGAACCTTTTCTATTTCACGGGGATACAGTTCATTTAACTCATGCAGGTGTTTAACCTCCACAATTTTATCGCTGCTTCTGATGTGCACTGCCAAAAGAGGCGTACCTTTCATGTTTTTGTCGTAAAAATCGTCAATTGCCTTAAGGATATCCTCTTTAAGGCGAATGTACCTGCATATCAGCCTGTAAAGCAAATCCCTCCTGTTCATCCCGTAAAGCCGATGATCTTCGGGTATGGAAGGGATAATTCTCTCCACATCTGTATAACTGTCACTGACAATTACATCAGCAGTACATTCTTTAAGCTGTTCCACTGCCGTATAGACAAAATCCCCGGAATGCCCAGGAACAGTGAGAATATTCCCACTGTTCCATCTCTCCGGATAAAAGGAAAACTCATCGTTTGCCAAATCATTTATGCCATATTCCGATACCGGCATGAAAAACTCTTCAAAAGCATTGACGTCATCCGCCGGGGAATAAAGGCTTTCCTTTCCCCAGTAAACAACAGGTATTCGCTGCAGGATTTCTGCAACAAGCAGTTGCACCAAAACATGGTGTAATTCATTCCATAAACCTGCCCCTATTTCCCTGATCAGCAAGAACCTGTCTCCTGTCATCTGAACCTCCTTATGACCAATATTCAAAGCAGGTCATCATGACCCTCCTGTTTCATTTTTTCAACAAGCAGTTTTATCTGCTGTGATTTGTTTTTTGGACAGATCAGTACTTCGTTTTTCGTACCGGCTACAATCATATTGTCCAGGTCAATGGTGCAGATAGCTATATCTTTGCCGTAAATAACCGAATTTGTGGTATTTATACCTATATGCCGTCCGTGTACCAGGTTACCGTTTTCATCAGCCTTCATGGTCTTTGCAAGAGCATCAATGCTTCCGATATCATCCCAGTCAAAGGAAGCTCTTACCGCATACAGCGAACAGGCACATTTTTCAAGAACACCGTTGTCAAACGAAATACTCTTAAATTCCCTGTATGCATTCACCACAGCATCAGATTTTTCTTTTTCATCTTTTTCCAGGGCTTCAGAAAGCCTGTAGTAATGTTCGGGCAGGTGTTCCTTTACATTCCGCAGAATTGCGTCGGTTGTGCCTACCACAATTCCGCAGTTCCACAGGTAATTGCCTGAAAGAACAAGTTCCTTTGCTTTTTCCAGGGGCGGTTTTTCTATAAAATTCAGGACTTTTGATACCTTCTGGCCGACATCACCGGCAGGTTCAACATGTATATAACCATATCCGTCCGCAGGGTATGTCGGTTCAACACCGATTATGACAATGGCACTGGTCCGATTGGCAGTATCAAATGCCAGCTTGAGAGCCTCGGCATACCTTTCCGTATCCTTTACATATCCGTCTGCAGGTACAAAACACAGTACTCCTTCCCCGTATTTTTTCTTCAGAAACAGCGTGGAATAGGCAATGCAGGCTGCTGTATTCTTCCTGTCGGGTTCGGTCAGGACATTCTCTTCAGGAATATGTCCGCAGACAGTCTTTTTCGTTTTATCTGACAGACGCTGGCTTGTTATGATAAAGCAATGTTCCGGATCTACCACCCTGCATAACCTTTTAATGGTCAAAACCAGCATTGAATCTTCGCCCTCAACTGGAATAAACTGCTTTGGGCTGGCTTCCTTCGAAAGGGGCCAAAGCCTGGTTCCCGAGCCACCCGCCATAAGCACGGCATATTTCTGCATGTTGATGCACCCCTTTTTCCCGTTTTCAAGTCAGGAATGTGCCTGCACCGGACCATCCTGAGCTGTCAAACTTTTTTGATATATATTATGTAAATTTATTGGATATGGTTCGCGAAAAATGTATTAAGACAGTGCGTACGGTCATAAATTTGCATACAGACACGAAGAACTGACGGATTATGAAAAAATATGCGGCTGACTGATGAATTAATATATACCGAAGTGTAGCAGTTTTCAGCCGGATTGCGGAAACAAAACGGCAGTATTGTTAACGTTTTTGACAATTTTCCACAGTCATTCCGGAATTCATATAAAACAAAATAAAAAAGAAGCCCCATGCATACGGACTTCTTTTATACACAGGACAAACCTCATATCGATTATGGCAAATAAAGCTTTTGGCCGGTATATATTGTTGCATTCTCAAGATTATTCAGCTTTTTCACCTTATAGATATATTCACGGATTTCTGTTTTTCCACGGTATTTGCCTGCTATGTCCCAAAGAGTATCTCCCTGTCTTACGGTTATTGCTCTGTATTCCCTTCTTACATTCTTGCCGGCTGATGAAACCGAGCCAATTATTAATGCAGTTAACGTAAACAGTAAAAACAAAAACATCAAAAATCTTCTTTTGTTTTTCAGGCGGTATACTCTCATGAAATAAAACCCCCTTTGGCAAAACCACAGCAGGTTTCAGATTTTGTTGTCCAAAAAAAGAACATCCGTTCTTTATCTTTATTTTATCGAACATTTGTTCATTTGTCAACAGATTTTTCGAACATTTGTTTGACATTTTTTATATGTATGGTATAATTAGGTTAAATAAAATATTGCGGGGTATGAAGATGAAACACAAAAATCTGGACAAGCAGCAGCAGATTCTTGATTTTGTCAACAAACAGGTCAGGGAAAAGGGATATCCCCCGTCGGTGCGGGAAATATGCAAAGCCGTGGGTTTTAAATCCACTTCCACCGTGCATTCATACCTTGCAGCTCTTGAGGAACAGGGGCTGATTGTAAAAGATCCTTCCAAAACGAGAGCCCTGAAGGTGGTAGACAGGAAATCCAAAGAACTTGAAGGCTATATTTCGGACCGCGAAATTGAAAATGTACCTATTATAGGAAGAGTTGCCGCAGGTCAGCCCATTCTTGCCGTGGAAAACATTGAGGACACTTTCCCCGTTCCTGTCGAATACCTGGAAAACGGACCCACTTTTATATTGAGAATCAAGGGCGACAGTATGATTAACAAAGGTATTCTTGACGGAGATTTGGTTATAGTAAAACAACAGAACACTGCTGAAAACGGAGATATTGTAGTGGCTTTGATTGAAGATGAGACAACGGTGAAAACATTCTATAAAGAAAAGAATCATATTAGGTTACAGCCTGAAAACGAGAATTATGATCCTATAATAGTAAAAGACAATATCACAATTTTGGGAAAAGTTATAGCGCTTTTCAGAAAATATTAGAGCCTCCCGGCTCTTGTTTTTTTGCTATTTTATATATGAATGGTTTCAGAGTATGAATCGATTATCTCAACCCTGCCATCGCTGTCAATATACCTGATTACCGAAGAAAGAATACTCTCTGCATGGGAAGCTTCATTCGTAACACAGGAAAAACCCAGTTCGCACCTGTTCCATTCGTCCTGCATTCCCGTTTCTGCAGCAGCAACATTGAGTTTTGATCTGATTTTGACTAATAAACTTTTTACAACGCTGCGTTTATCCTTTAAGCTCTTCATCCCGCCTATATATAATGTCAGACTCAGCACACCGACAACCATTATTCTTTCCTCCAGTTACATTTCTGAAATTCCCGTAAGCTGTTTTCGGACATAAATTAAGATGCATAAGCTTAAGCTATGCACCGTGTATATAATCAGGACGGGAGTTATATTATTCCATTTCATTAAGCAGTTTCATCTGGGACTGCAATATACTTATGGCTTTACTTTTATAAACAGCCAAATCCTTCCTGAGCCTTTCAGTCTCAAACTGGATTTTGACCACTTCCCGGTTCGCCTCATCAATGATTTCCTTTGCCTTGTTTTGCGCTTCGGCTATAATATTTTCAGCCTTTTTCTCAGCATTGCTTATTATTTCGCTGCTCGACTGCTGCGCAAGTATCAGGCTTTTTTTTAGGGTATCCTCCATTTTTTCATAATGAGCCAGTCTGTCTTTCAGTTCCATTACCTGATCCTTTGTCTTCATCAGTTCACGAATATAGTCGGAATAATCCTCAATTATTTTCTGTATTACCTCATAAACCTGATTCTCATCCACACCTCTGACAAACGATCTGCGGAAAACTATGTTGGACAAATCATTGGGAGTAAAATTCATACGGCATTCCTCCGGCCAAACGGTAACTAAAGTTTCTCAACTATGAGCAGCAGTATATATTCCACAAAACCGAGCAAAAGATAAGCCAGAAGCGGAGAGAAATCAAACATAAGGTTTCTTCCTACTGATGACCGGGCAATCATATTCCTGATCGGTGCCAGAATCGGTTCTGTAACTGCATGAATAAATATCGTAAACCTGTTCTCCCTCAGCGGAAGCCAGGAAAGAATTATGCGCAGCAATATCAGTATTTCTATAATCCTGAAAAACAGTACTATTGCAGCACTTAAGATTTGTGACATCTGCTTCCTCCGTTATTTCATCCAGGTAAAAATGCCCTCTTCCTTCAGCTCTTCCTTCACGTCTCCCAAAATGTCCACACTGTTGGGCGTAGCAAGGAAAATACCCGACGATACCTTCTGGATATTTCCGTCCAGGGAATAAACCGCACCGCTTAAGAAATCCACAATTCGCTGGGCTGTCTGAATTTCCACATCTTCCACATTCATAACAATTGAGCGGTTGGCTCTCAGATGATCGCAGATATCCTTTGCATCATTGATATTTTTGGGGAAAACAATAACAACTTTTGTATTGGTATTGCTGTTCAGATTGAGAACCTTGCTCTGGTTTTTTCTTCCGAAGGATTTGCGGTTTTCCTTTTTATCCGCTTCAATAACTTCTTCATCTTCATAATAATCATCTTCAGTTTCTTCCGTTTCCCAGCCGACAAAGTCAAGCATTTTGTTCAGTATGTTTGCCATATGTATCTTCCTCCATTCATCCTGTGTAAAATATCTGCGTTTATGCACTATCTGTCACTGATTCATGGGTACTGCCTTTCACCGAATATGGAGGTGCCAATCCGAACTATATTGGCACCTTCTTCGATGGCAACTTCAAAATCATGGCTCATACCCATTGACAAATACTGCATATCAATATTATCAATATTTTCCCGGTCAATGTCAACCGAAATGTTTTTCAAACGCCTGAAAATCCAGCGTACGGTTTCGGGATCATCGGTGTAAGGCGCAATAGTCATCAGCCCTTTGACTTTTATATTCGGATAGGTGGACACTTTCCTTATAAAATCATATACTTCATCCGGGGAAATACCGGCCTTGGTCTCTTCCCCCGATACATTGACCTGTATGAGAGTGTTCACTATCCTGTTGCATGCCTGTGCTCTTTTCTGAATTTCATCCGCCAGTTCCAGACGATCCAGCGAATGGATAAGAACAACCTTGTCAATTACATGTTTTACCTTATTCGTCTGAAGGCGGCCGATCAAATGCCAGTTACACCTTCCCTTAAATATATCGTATTTTTGAACGAGTTCCTGAACCCTGTTTTCGCCAAAGTTTATTACATTTTCTTTAATTGCTGTTTCAATCGCTTCTGGCCCGACAGTTTTTGACACTGCAACAAGCATTATATCTTCAGGGTTGCGTCCGCATCTTTCAGCTGCAATCCTGATTCTTTCCCTGACCTTGTGAAGATTATTCCTGATTTTCAGTGCATTTTCGGGTGCAAACATCAGTCAATCACCTGTCCTTCCTCGATATTCTGAGGATTTACCACATATATGTCAAATATCCGAACCGGACTTGTGTCTGTTGAATCGGGAAGCTTGTCTATTATTGCGAAAGAATCCTGTTCGGCAATAATTTTTACTCTCTTTTTCACAGCCCTGTTTGCACGAACCAGATAAACATCGGCGGTATTGTCGAATATATTCCTGTTGGTAAGACTTCTTTGGGGAATTTTCAGACCTTCAACGCTTTCAACAACCAAATCTGCCCTTGTATGCCTCAGATGAACAGTTTTCTCGGTATAACGGGTGAAAGAAACGACAACCCTGCTTTTGTCATCAAAGTGTTCTATTGATTCAACGGTGCAGGGTATCATTTCCTTTATTCCTTCTATCTTGAGGAATACATCATCTCCCTTTTTCAGTCTGCTGCTGTCTTTTTTTCCGATCGCACAGACATACCAGCCTTTTTCATTGTTTATCAGTCTCGCAAAAGTCTGCTCCTTGCTGACTTCAAATGCCTGTTCAAAACCAATGGTTTTAATATCGTGGGGTATGTTTACGTCAGTCTGCAAATCTTCAATTTTGAGTTCCTGGATATTGGCAAGACTGTATTTGTCGTTTGCCGAATCGGCGCCCCAGACTACTATACCTGAAAAAGCAGATTTGACTGCAATTGCAGATTCATTAAGTTTTGCACGCAGAATTTCCAGTTCCATTTTCTTGTCTTCCAGATAAAGCCTGTCACCTGTATTTTCAAAAATCTTCCTGTTCCTCTGGTAAAGCAGATTTTCCAGCGCTGATCTGATATTATCTATTGCTGAAAAGTTTTTGCCAATGGCTATATCGGTCAGTTTATTCACTTCATTCTGAACCTGGCTGCGAAAATCCCCGTTCATGTCAAGAACTTCAGGATTATTCTCAGCAAACTGCCTGATAATATTTTTTTCAAGATTCTCAATTTCCTTTAACAGCCTTTGACTGTCCTTGTCAACAATAACTGCAAAATCATACTCGTTCGGAACCCTCTCGCCCTGTTCAACCTTCGGGATGACAATTCCGTCCTTCGGCGAAGTTATATAAGTTTCATCCCAGATAAAAACACCTTCGGACCTGATTCTTATCTCAAGAACATCACTGTGCAGAATATCTGTTTCTACATGCCCGTGGAAAACCCATCTCCATAAGGCAGGCAAATAAACCAGTGCAAAAAGTATCAGTGCATAACGCACCACCCTGCCCCTGTTTTTTCGTCTGTTTATCTGCCGCTTTATGGGCTTTGCTACGGAAGCTGCCGCATTTCTTCCTTTATCTTTGGTGGTTGTCATATTCTCCTCCGAAATACCAGGTTTTATATCAGGCATAACCATGGTATTATGTTTATCCCGTATACAAACAGGGAGAATATTCCTTATTGGTCGGGTTTATGCTAATTTCAGAAGTCCCCTGTTTATTAATTCCTGCACGGCGCACAAAACGCCGAGTTTAACATGCTCGTAAACCAGACCGCCCTGAAGATATGCAATGTATGGCGGGCGTATCGGCGCATCCGCCGAAAGTTCAATTGAAGACCCCTGTACAAAAGCACCAGCCGCCATAATTACCGGAGAATCATAACCGGGCATTTCACTGGGTACCGGGGTAACAAATGAATCCACAGGCGAACCTTTCTGGATACCCTGGCAAAAAGCAATAACGGCATCGGGATTACCAAACATGATCGCCTGAATAATGTCACTGCGCTCTTCATCATAAGCAGGACATGTATCATAACCCAGGCTTTCCAGTAGCGCCGATGCGAATACTGCTCCTTTAAGGCTTTCGGCCACAATATGCGGTGCCAGGAAGAAACCTTCAAAAAGAGATCTGTTCTGTCCGAGTGTGGCTCCAACCTTACGTCCCAAACCGGGTACAGTCATCCGGTATGACACCAGTTCAACCAAATCTTTTCTTCCTGCTACATATCCGCCGGCCAGTGCAATTCCGCCTCCCGGATTTTTTATCAGCGAACCTGCCATAATATCCGCGCCTGCATCTGTAGGTTCACTGTATTCCACAAATTCACCGTAACAGTTATCCACCATTACAACCACATCGGGCTTTATGTTTTTCACAAACCTTACAGCCTTTCCGATGCGTTCAACTGTCACAGCCCCTATCCATGCGTAACCGCGGGATCTTTGAATGTATACCATTCTTGTCCTGTCATTGATGCTTTTCTCTATTTTCTCAAAATCGAATTCGCCATTTTCCAGCAAATCAACCTGGCGGTATGTAACGCCATAATCCTTAAGTGATCCGGTTCCGCTTTCCCCTCGTATGCCTATCACTTCATCAAGGGTGTCATAGGGTTTTCCCGTTATCGCCAGCAGTTCATCACCCGGCCGCAAAATCCCGTACAGACAAAGTGCCAGGGCATGTGTGCCGCAGGTTATCTGATGCCTCACGAGTGCATCTTCTGCTCCGAAAGCAGCAGCATATACATTTTCCAGTACTTCTCTGCCCCTGTCGTTATACCCGTACCCTGTCGAACCTACAAAATGCGAGTCGCTTACCATGTATTCCTGCATCGCACGGATGACTTTGCTCTGGTTATATGAAGATACATCCTTTATTTTCTCAAATACATTGAGGCATTTTCTTTCTATATCCTTCGACAGCTTCACAAGTTTGGGATTGATTCCAAATGCCTCATGATATATTTCTGTAATTTTCATCGGCTGTTTTTCCTCTTTTCAGTATTACTTTATTTTTCTTCAGTTTTTGAATTCAAACGGTCCAGTTCCTGCTGAACCTGTTCCCTCGTTATTGTATTGTTAAAGTTAAATGTACACTTTAATGCCCTGCTGAACATTTCACGTGCCTTTTCCAAATCCCCGGCATCCTCCAGGTATTTCCCGTAATCAAAGTATGCCTCGGGAAACCGCGGTTCCTTTTCCATTAATTTTTCAAACATTTCCTTTGCTTTATCCATCTCGCCCCTCAGGTGGTAAAGGTGAGCCAGGTTATCAAGAATAATGGCATTGTCCGAATTGTAATCATAAGCTTCAAGGTTTATTTTCAGCGCCTCGTCCAGGTCCCCTTTTTCTATCGCGAGATATCCGAGGCTTCCGTAAACGGCAGTGTTCCTATATTCCGTTATTACTTCCCTTAGCATTTCATAGGCCTTGTCCAGTTCACCCTTTTTCCAGACAATAAGGGCAAGATTCGATTTTGCCAGGTTCTTCTCGTCCTGGTTTTTACTGTTTTTAACGGCTTTCAGAAGTACCTCCTCTGCTTCCTTAAGCTTTCCTGCTTTGAACAGAACAAAGCCATAATTCACCAGAACATCCGTTCCTGCTTTTTTCGAGCCTGCCGCCAGACTGAACCATTTTTCAGCCTGCTGCAGATTTCCCTTGCCGTATTCCATCTGCCCCTTTATCCTGTAAAACAAATTAATATTAAGCAGGAAGACCAGCAGCAAATATGCAATAAGGCTCAAAAAACCGGCCAGTTTGTTAAATCTGAACAGAAAGATTATAACAAAAACCGGCAGAATACCTGTCAGTAAGAACAACAATAACGATTTTTGCTTCAATTTATTCACCCTCTGTTTATTAATAAAGGGAAGCACCCCTTATAATACCACCCAATGCTGTATATTTCAACTTACAGGAAATACGCTTAATCATTTTACGGCAAGCATGGCTTCCAAAGACCTGCGTGCCCGCTCAATAATATCCCTGTCAAGATTTATCTCATACCTGTTGTATTTGAGAGCATTATACACACTTTCCACTTTTGTCTTTTTCATGTTCGGGCAGACAAGACCCTGGGTAAGGAGATAAAAAGTCTTGTGCGGGCTGTCCTTCCTGAGCTGGTGGAGAATGCCCATTTCTGTTGCTATGAGAAATTTGTCATGACTGCTTTTTTTCGCATATTCTATAATCTGGGCTGTACTTCCGACAAAATCGGCCAATTCCAGAACCTCATGCCTGCATTCGGGATGCGCCAGAACCAGGGCATCGGGGTGTACGCTTTTTGCCTTTTCCACGTCCTCTTTCCTAACCCTGTGGTGAGTTACGCAGAAACCTTTCCATAAATGAATTTTCTTTTCCGGAACCTGTTTGGCTATATAACTTCCCAGGTTCTGATCGGGTACAAACAGGATCTCATCATTGGGTATTGACCTGATAACCTTTACCGCATTTGAAGACGTACAGCATATATCACATTCAGCCTTTACTGCCGCGGATGTATTTATATAGCATACAACCACGGCATTCGGATACTTTTTCTTTTCCTCAATAAGCGCTTCGGCTGTTACCATGTCTGCCATCGGACAGCCGGCATCAATTTCCGGAAGCAGAACGGTCTTTTCCGGTGAAAGAATTTTTGCGCTTTCTGCCATAAAGTGTACCCCGCAGAAAACTACAACATCAGCATCGGTTGAAGCACAATACTGGCTAAGTTTGAACGAATCTCCAACCACATCGGCCAGATCCTGCACTTCATCCACCTGATAATTGTGGGCCACGATAACCGCATTCTTTTCACGCTTCATTCTTTTTATTTCTTCTATCATCTCCATGATTTTATCATCCATTTTTTGTCCTCCTCATACTATGCATTATAGCACTTAATGCCTTGTGCTTAAATATTTTTGCGCCAAGATATCCTGTCTATTATACCATACCCCTTAGAATCATACTACTCGCATAATAATATCCCTAACTTATCAATTCCGGTAAACAAAACTACTTTTTCGGTCATTGTGCAACAGCCTGTTTTTAAAATACCGGAATGCTGTTTGAGAAAATACTTTTAAAAAGATTTTCTTACCTTAATTAATTATAAAGCAGGCGATCTTTCATTGCACAATATCCTCCTGTTATTTTTGTTACTTTTTCACAAAAAAACTTCTTCGATATATTTTAAATTCTTTTCTGTTATAAAATGTTTTTTGTTGTTTCCTGTCTCAGTTTGTTGTAGAATATGTAATATGTTCAGTAAATAATGACTCTGACTGGACTTATTTTGTCATACCGGATGGTAAATTCTGTATACTGTACTGCATCGGTACGTACAGTATTTTTTAATTGCTTAAGGATTAGTTACATGGGAGTTATATTCTATGGAGTCGTTGAAACAGCGAATACTGAATGAAGGTCGCGTAATAGACGGAAATATTCTGAAAGTTGATTCCTTCATAAATCATCAGATTGATCCCCTACTCGCTTTTGAAATCGGGGAAGAGTTTTACAACCGTTTTAAAAATGCCAGGGTTGACAAAATTTTAACGGTCGAAACTTCAGGAATAGCCTTTGCATTATGTACAGGTTACCATTTCAGCGTACCTGTTGTCTTCGCAAAGAAATATAAAGGTATAAACATGTCAGAAGAAGTTTACCAGAGTAAGGTTCATTCCTTTACAAAACAGACAGACTATATCATATCCGTTTCCAAACAGTATCTTTCTCACGGTGAAAATATTCTTATAATCGACGACTTTCTTGCAAACGGACAGGCTTCTCTGGGCCTGATCGACATCGCCGGTCAGGCAGGGTGCAATGTTGCCGGTGTCGGTATTGTAATTGAAAAAGGCTTCCAGCAGGGAAGCAAAATTCTTCGAAGCCTTGGGATTCGTGTTGAGTCCCTTGCTGTTATAGACTCTTTTAACAATAACAAAATAATATTCAGGGAGGCTTAGGAGAAAATGAGAAAAAGATGGATTATCTGTTTACTTGCTGCAACATTATGTCTGGCATTGGTTATGACAGGTTGCGATGCCGGGCAGAAAAAAACAACCGGTCAGGAAAAACTGAAAGTAGGCTTTATCTACATTGGTACTGCAAATGAACCGGGTTACACCTATGCCCATGAACTGGGAAGAAAGTATGCTGAAGAAAAACTCGGCGACAAGGTGGAATTTGTTGTTCAGGAAAATGTCAGCGACACCGACGACTCCATTGTATCGGTTATGCAGTCGATGATCGACCAGGGCTGTAAGGTTATCTTTGCCAACTCCTATGGCTACATGGACTACATGTATGACATGGCACAGGAATATCCCGATGTAATATTCCTGCACTGCTCAGGCAGCAAGAGCCGCGAAAACATGCTGAATTACTTCGGAAGGATTTACCAGGCCCGTTATCTTTCAGGTATCGTAGCCGGTATGAAGACAGAAACCAACAAAATAGGCTACGTTGCTGCTCATCCGATACCTGAAGTTATCAGGGGAATCAATGCGTTTACCCTTGGCGTTCGTTCGGTAAATCCCAATGCCACAGTTGAAGTCGTATGGACTTCCACATGGTATGACCCTTCGCTGGAAAAAGCAGCAGCAATTTCACTCCTGGATAAGGGCTGCGATGTAATAGCTCAGCACCAGGACACAACCGGACCGCAGATCGCCGCACAGGAACGCGGCAAGTGGTGTGTCGGATATAACTGCGATACAGCCGATATCGTTCCCGAAGCATTCCTCACTGCTCCTGTCTGGAACTGGGGTCCGTATTATACCGAGCAGATTCAGAAAGCTCTTGACGGAACATGGAAGAGCGAAAACTACTGGGGCGGAATGGAAGACGGCGTAGTCAAGCTGGCTCCGCTTACAAAGAACGCTCCTGCAGGTGCCCAGGAAAAAGTTGACGAAATGTCAAAGAAGATTATAAGCGGCGAATTCAAAGTGTTTGAAGGCCCGATCAAGGATCAGAGCGGAAATATCAGGGTTCCCGAAGGAACTGTTATGACCGACGAAGAACTCTTAAGCTTTAACTGGTTTGTAGAAGGAGTTATCGGTACATTACCCGAAAGCTGAAAATAAAAAACAAAACAGGATTAAAGGAGTTTTCCTTTAATCCTGTACTTTTTCACGTGAAAACATTATTGTTTCAATAAAAGGCTTTGTTTAGGGATAGAATAAGAAAACAACAGGCAAAAGGATGTCGTTATGAATAAAACTGTTTACGTTGAAATGAGAAATATCTGCAAAACGTTTGGTGTAATCCGTGCAAACATAGATGTCAATTTCTCTGTTCTTGAAGGGGAAATACACGGATTGCTGGGTGAAAACGGTGCGGGCAAAAGCACGCTGGTGAATATGCTTTCAGGTATTTACAGGCCTGACAGCGGAAACATTTTCATTCACGGAAAACAGGTCAGCATTAATTCGCCCAGGCATGCAATTGATCTGGGAATAGGAATGATCCATCAGCATTTTAAGCTGGTTGACGTTCTTACCGCTGCTGAAAACATCATGCTGGGTTACAGGAATCCGGGTTTTACATCCCGAAAAAGCATGATTAAGTCCATTCGGGATGTTATGACCAGGTACGGCATGGAAGTTGATCTGAATAAGAAGATAAGGGACATGTCTGTTAGCGAAAAACAGACCGTTGAAATACTTAAAGTCCTTTACCGGGGCTCGAAAATCCTTATTCTTGATGAACCCACTGCGGTATTGACACCGCAGGAAACAAAAAAACTTTTTGCAATACTCAGAAACCTTGCCGAAACAGGCTGTGCCATAATAATTATAACGCATAAGCTCAATGAAATTATGGAGATTACCGACAGGGTAACGGTTTTAAGACAGGGAAAAAGCGTTGCCACGGTGGAAACCGCAAAAACCAACATCCGTGAATTAACCGAACTTATGGTTGGTAAACCTGTGAATCTATCCATAGAAAGGGTTAACACAAAAAAAGGAAATATACTTTTGTCTGTTAAAGACCTTACCGCCCTGGGTGAACACAATGTACCCGTACTTGAAAACGTAAATTTTGACATGTATGAAGGTGAAATCCTGGGTGTAGCAGGTGTAGCAGGCAGCGGGCAGAAAGAGCTCTGTGAAACCATTGCAGGTCTTTACCCTGTTGCAAAGGGCGATATTTATTTCAAAGGAGAAAACATTGTGGGTTACAGCCCAAGGGAAATAATAAGACGCGGAGTAAGCATGAGTTTCATTCCCGAGGATCGGCTTGGCATGGGCCTTGTCCCGTCGATGGATATGGTAGACAACATGCTTCTGAAAGATTATGTAAATCAGCCGGGTATTACGATAAGCAGAAAACCTGCGAAGGAAAAAGCGGAACGCGTTCTGAAGCGCCTGGATATTCAGGCTCCGAGCATTTATACACCCATCCGCAAGCTGTCAGGCGGAAACATACAAAAAGTCCTTCTGGGAAGGGAAATTGACGCAAATCCTCATCTGCTGATTACTGCTTACCCGGTAAGAGGTCTAGATATAGGGGCTTCATATACTATATACGATCTTCTGAAGGAACAGAAACAAAAAGGAGTAGGAATACTTTATATAGGCGAAGATTTGGATGTATTGCTTGAGCTCTGTGACAGGATTATGGTTCTGTGCTATGGCAGAGTTACCGGTATTGTGGATGCTCAGAGCGTTACAAAGGAAGACCTTGGCCTTATGATGGCGGGTGTTTCTCCGGTTAAAAAGGAGGATGCAGCATGCAAATTGTAAAACGTGAAGGGGCTTCTGTAAAACAACTTGTCATAATCCGCCTGATAGCCATCATGGCTGCAATTATTGTTTCAAGTGTTTTTATAGTTTTCCTGGGTTATGATCCCATCAGGGTATATATAAATATAATTTCCGGCGCGCTGGGATCAAATATACGTTTCCGGTCCACGCTGCTGGAAATGGTTCCGCTGGTTATTACATCCCTCGGGATACTTGTGGCTTTTAAAATGAAATTCTGGAATATCGGCGGTGAAGGCCAGATTCTGATGGGGGCGTTTGCCGCAACATATATAGCATTGTTTGCAGACTGGGTTCCGAAATACCTTGTACTTCCGGTCATGTTTATTGTCGGATTTATTGCAGGCGGTTTATGGGGACTTATACCTGCATTCTTCAAGGCAAAATTCGGGGCCAATGAAACCATAATGACACTTATGCTTAACTATATTGCGACACAGTGGGTTACCTATCTCCAGTACGGCCCCTGGAGGGACCCCAATCTGAAAGGGTTTGCGAAAATTGCAAATTTCCCGGACCACGCGTTACTTCCCAAATTATTCGGAATCCATATTGGTTTTTATCTGTCACTGATTCTCGTTGCCGTTATTTCATGGTTCCTCAGGAAAACCAAAAGAGGATTTGAAATCGCAGTGGTCGGAGAAAGCGTCAGCACTGCACGGTACGCAGGAATGGATATTTCAAGAATAATAATAACAACGATGCTTTTAAGCGGTGGATTATGCGGGATTACGGGCGTTATCCAGGCCGCAGGAGTAAATAAAACCCTTACAATGAATGTTTCAAGCGGTTATGGATTTACAGCCGTTATTACAACGTATTTGTCAGGATTAAGCGCACCGCGGGTACTGGTTGTTTCATTCCTGTTTGCCATTTTATTACAGGGCGGTTCATACATACAGTCTGCACTGCAGATTCCGCAGGCAGCAGCCGACGTTCTGCAGGGAATGATTCTGTTCTGTGCCCTCGGCAGCGAATTCTTTGCCCGCTATAAAGTACGCTTTGCAAAAAAGAACTCAGTTTCATCGGAGGTTAAGTAATATGATTCCTTTCCTGAAAAATGCGATAATCTCGGGAACACCCCTGGTATTCGGCATATTGGGAGCAATGTACAATGAGAAGGCCGGCAACCTGAATCTTGGTATCGAAGGAATGATGCTGATGGGAGCCGTGGCAGGGTTTCATATTGCAATGGCTACGCTGAATCCAGTGCTGGCACTTCTTGCGGCAATGGTTTTCGGAGCTCTTGGTGCCCTGATATATGCATTCCTGACTGTAACATTAAGAGCAAACCAGTCTGTAACCGGACTTGCTCTCACAATATTCGGAACCGGACTGTCCAGGTTCTGGGGCAAACGTCTTATGGGACTGGTTTTACCCGAAACCTTCAGCAGAAATTTCAGACCCATTTCTATACCGTTCCTTTCCGAAATACCGGTTTTGGGTCCCATACTTTCAGTTTTTCTTGAACAGGACCTTTTTGTATATCTCAGTTATGTGGCTGTTATCCTGTCGGGTATTTACCTGTATCACACCCGTATGGGCCTGAATCTCAGAGCCGTCGGCGAAAATACGGCTGCCGCCGATGCTTCGGGAATCAACGTGACCCTTTACAAATATGCCCATATTCTTCTCGGCGGCGCTTTGTGCGGTCTCGGAGGAGCATATCTGTCCCTTGTATACGTTCCGTCATGGCAGGACAATATAACTTCAGGCCGCGGCTGGATAGCCATTGCTCTCGTTATATTTACTTCGTGGAACCCTTACAGGGCATTCTGGGGCGCGTTTCTTTTCGGAGGTCTGGATATCGTGGGATTCCGCATACAGACACTGAACCTGCCCGTGACGATAAACCAGCATTTTCTCAGAATGCTGCCGTACATTGCAACAATTCTGGTAATTATTGTAGGAGCGATAAGAAAAAGCACCAGCCATATGCCGCCTAAAGATTTGGGAAATCCGTATTTCAGGGAAGAACGGTAAGTTTATCTTCAAACTCTCAGTGATTCAAGAAGTTCAATAAAATCGCCGGGGAGCTCTGCTTCAAACTCCATATATTCACCGGTGGAAGGATGCCTGAGTCGTAGAAATCTTGCATGCAGCATCTGACCACCGGTTAATTTTTTCGTATTTCTGCCATACAGCGGATCTCCGTACACGGGATGGTTTATATATGACATGTGCACCCTTATCTGGTGCGTTCTTCCGGTTTCAAGCCTTACCCTGATATAAGTGGCCCCCTTCAGCCGCTCCAGCACTTCAAAATGGGTTACTGCCTCCTTCCCTTTTCCGGTTGTCACAGCCATTCTTTTCCTGTCAATGGGATGGCGGCCTATCGGAGCATCTATAGTTCCCCTGTCTTCCTTAATTATACCTTCAACAATTGCCTCGTAAACCCGTTTCATGCTTCTGTCCTTCAACTGCTGGGCAAGGGACTGGTGAGCCTTATTATTTTTTGCAACGGCAATAAGTCCGGTTGTGTCCTTGTCAATGCGGTGAACAATACCGGGTCTTATTATACCGTTTATATCAGAAAGGGAGTCCCTGCAGTGATAAAGAAGGGCATTAACGAGGGTATTGTCCTTGTTTCCCGGAGCAGGGTGAACCACCATATCCCTGGGCTTGTTTATTATCAGGATATCCGAATCCTCGTAAACAATGTTCAGCGGAATGTTTTCCGGCTTAACCTGAAGGGGTTCGGCCTCGGGCATGTAAACCTCGATATTCATGCCGGAATATGTTTTGACTTTTCCTTTCGTACTCTGACCGTTTACAAGTATCAGACCGTCCTCAATAAGTTTCTGAATATAGCTTCTTGACATGTCGGGTATTTTGGCGGCCAGGAAAGCGTCCAGCCTTTGACCTGCCTCGTTTTCTGCCACGGTTATCTGAATCTGCCTGTCTTCACTCATCCGGATTCTCACCTGTTTCGGGAGTTAAACTTTCAGCGGCAGTCTTTTCTTCTTTTGGCTCCTTGTAAATAAAAATAATATATATGAACAGCAGATAGGTTCCAATGTTGATGCATATATCGGCAACATTGAAAACAGGATAGTCATAACCGAAAATATAAAAATCAAAAAAGTCGGTTACCTTACCGCGAAAAACACGATCAATCCAGTTTCCGGCAGCGCCTCCCAAAATGAAGGAAACCGACAGCCTGAGCACCGTATGTCTGTTTTTCACCATGATATATACCAATACAGCACAGATTATAAAGGTCAGTATAATAAAAAAATATCTTCCGTTTTTTAATATTCCGAATGCAGCTCCCGTGTTTTCCACATGGGTAAAATAAAAAAAGTCCGGTATTACTTCGTTTTTGATTCCCAGGGGAAGGTTATTCCTCACATACGTCTTAGTTGCCTGATCCAGTATAATAAGTACCGCAATAATAATTGTCCAGAACATGAATTTTCCTCCTTCGTCATCATACCCAGTATACCTGCCGGGATGCTTCAATGTCAACCCGCTTTCAGCAATAATGTACGTTGCAGTCAGCAACATCATTTGAATAATCAACTGACGGTATAGATTCTGGCATTACTTTCCGCAGGAAACAAAGCACTTTTCCCTTAAACAAGTCAAAAGCGGAGGAATACCTCCGCTTCAGCATCGATAAATTATATCCTTATATCGTTATTCTATGGTTATACCCTGAAAATAATGCTTCAGTATCTGGTCATAGGTATACCCGTTTCTCGCAAAACCTTTTGCTCCTTCCTGGCTCATGCCGACACCGTGCCCCCATCCCCTGCCGCTGAACGTGTAAACGTCGGACGACATGCTTATCTTTCTTGTATAATTACCGCCGCCTATGACAGATACGGTGGCAGCTTTCGATGAGGATAGTTTCGAAGTACCCGACTTCGAAACCACGTTCCTTCCGTCCAGCGCGATTGTAAGCAGCGAACCGTCAGCAGCTTTTACCACAACATTACCTGCTGATTGAATGGTATATTTCTGGCTGTAAAGATCGAATATCATTCTTGTGTCCTGCAGATAATACGTAGCCGAATCTTTCGTACCTGTAATTCTGAGCTCGGTAACCCGGCCCGAAGGAGAATATTTTTCGGCACTGACCGAAACTATATCCCCTATGTCAACGCCGCTGACGAAAAGAATCCTCTTTATATCTTCGGCAGTCAGCGTCTTTTCCCAGATATAATTGCGCGATGTTTCGGATTCGTAGGGATCGGGAACACTGATCAGGTACGGAATTTTCGAACCCCACACTTCGCTTACATCAGCAGTCATGCCACCGCTCGATGCAAAGTAGAAAACCTGGGCAAGATTGCCGTTGTACAGCATTTTCTTTCCCCTGGTCTCGTCGACAGCCCTGGTGGAGGCAGGTCTTTCCGCATCATAGCCGTTATATACCTGGGAAGAAACAGTATCTGTTAAGTCAAAGCCCCATTTTTCATATCTGCCGAGATTGGAAAGGGTATATGTCCGCGCTGCCACTGCCTGGGCCTTAATGGCTTCCAGTGGCGCATCCGCTTCTATTTCCGCCGGAACAACCCCGTAGAGGTACTCTTCAATATTCAATATGTTAATAACCGTCAGGTCACTGTCGGAATATCTTCTTATCTCTATGTAATTCCTGTATCTTTTCCCGTTTACGGTCAATACATACGGATTGTTGTCAGGCCTTGGATGCACCTGCATATATCCGTTTTCTCCGCCGTAAACCATAATCACGTTAAATGCGCTGTCATAGATTACAAGTCTTTTGGAACTCTCCTCAACGACGGTTATTTCTTCCGCACCGGTTTTTTCTTTAATAACCGGTATATCATTCTCTGCAGATTTTCTGTCAGGATAAAAACCTGTCCATACCTGCCAGCCGTTTTCATAAGCAACATAGGTTATTATGCCTGAATTTCCAAGGGTATCGACAATACTTTTGGCCGAACTGTAATCAGAAACGACACCGCCAATTTTCAAATGCCACGGCCCGATAACCTGACCGGCATACGGAACCCCTTCGGTCGGCGAATACTCCACCACCCCCGACTGTGTCCTGACAAAATGCCCGTCTTTTCTGATTACCAGAGGTTTGCTGCTGCCGTGTTCAAACAGCGGCGTAAAGGTATTGTTTCCGTAAAATCCTATGTATATTCCCTTTTCTGCACTTACCTGGACACTGGATACTGCATCGGTGCCGTAATTCAGCCCTACCCGTACAATATCCCTGTACTCCCGAGCCAGTGTTTTTACGTTTAAGAGCAGAAACAATACCAGGAAAAATGAAGTGACAATACAAATCTTCCTTCTCATTTCAGCCCCTCTTATCTTTTGTATTCTTTTTTATTATTATATCGACTATTTACGACAGTGTATATAGGCTCAGGAGGGGATATTGCAAATTGTCACAGAAATTTAATTTTTTCCGTTAATTTTTTCCATAAGTTTTTCATAAAACAGATCGGGATCGACAGGAATCTCAACCCAATCGTTAATCCATGACGAAAGATGCATTGCATTTGAAATCTGGAGGCCGTTAATGCCTTCAATTCCCGGTGCCAGGAGCTTTTCCCCCTTCAGAATGGCATTGACGAAATTCTGCGTAATTTCCTTATGCTGCCCTCCCGGTCCGGGAGCTACCGGGATCTCGCACTTCCAGCATTCGGGTGCTGCTATCTTGCCTCCGTCGTATTCACGGTTAAACTGCCTTTCAGGAATTCTAAGCCTGTAAAATGCCAGCTTCCCGTCCTCTATTACTATTTTCCCCTTGTCTCCCATGATTTCAAGACGGTTTGTTTCGGGTGTCATTGCAGTGGATGTGACAAACACTCCCGTTGCACCGTTTTCATACTCCACAAATGCAGTTACATCATCTTCCACTTCAATATTATGATACTTGCCGTAATAGCAGAAAGCTCTCACTCTCTTCGGCATTCCGCAAATCCACTGCCACAGGTCCAGCTGATGCGGATCCTGGTTAAGCAGTACGCCTCCGCCTTCACCGGCCCATGTAGCGCGCCATCCGCCTGAATCATAGTAGCTCTGCGGTCTGTACCAGTCTATTATCCAGTTTGTCCTCTTTATTTCACCCAGTTCGCCTGATTTTATCAAGTCTCTCGCCTTCTGGTATACAGGATTTGTCCTCTGGTTATACATAATTCCGAATACCCTGTCGCTCTTCAGGGCAACTTCATTCATTTCCAGAACCTGTTTTGTATAAACGCCCGCAGGTTTCTCTATCAGTACATGAAGACCATTTTTCAGCGCTTCTACGGCAATCGGCGGATGATCATAATGAGGTGTGGCTACAAATACCGCATCAACTTCTCCGCTTGCCATCATTTTCCTGTAATCATCAAACAATTTGACATCAGGATAAAGTTCCTTAGCCAGTTTCAGTCTTTCGGGGTTAATATCGCATATGCACGACAAAACAGCGCCGGAAAGCTCACCACCGCCCATATACCTGGCGTGCATCGAACCTATAACCCCGAAACCGACAAGGCCAATCCTTACCTGTTCCACAAATATGACCTCCCAATAATTTAAGATTTTGACCTCCTGGATTTCATAAACTGATGCATTGCATCCCGGAATAAACTGTCAGCCTATTTTACTCAGAATGTCTCTTAATGCCCTGACTGCAATTTCAAACTTGCCCGGCCCGCTTTCCTCCATATTGCTCAAATCCAGTTCCTTTTCAAGGTTTGCCAATCCTTCAAAAGAACCAAGATGAGGCTCAAGGGACAGCACCATTTCACTGTCGACAGTTTTGTTAATATCAGCTAATATATCAGGAAGTTTTCCGTCCCCGTAACCTGCCGGCACTACTTTTCCACTGTCATAAAGTGCATCCTTGATGTGCATATAGCAGATATATGGTTTCAGCATACTGTAGGCTTTAGGGTAGGTTTCCACATGGCACTGTATGAAATTGGCAGGATCAAATACTGCCCTTACATAATCCACATTCATTGACACAATGATGTCCAGGCACCTTTCGGCATTGTCCCCGTATATCCCCTTTTCATTTTCATGCGCAAGAATAATGCCGGTATCCCTTGCGGCACCCACAAAACGGTACCAGCGTTCAAGCACTTCATCACGGTATTTCTCAGGACTTTCATTTTCAGGTATATAGAAACTGAACATGCGGATATATTTTGTCTCCAGTACGCCTGCCAGTTCCATTGCGTGTTTGAACTTGTCAAGATGCGGTTCAAAATCGTCCTTAATGCCGATTTTGCCTATTGGGGAACCGAGCGCGGAAACCTTGATTCCATTGTCATCCAGTATTTTTTTGAATTCCTTTACTTCGCTTACCGTGTAATCGGTGACGGGTTTCCCGTACACTCCCCTCATTTCCATCATGTTAATGCCAAGCTTTTTGAGCTCGTTAACCTGGATCTTCAGGTCCTTGTCAATCTCATCGGCAAATCCGCTTAACAAAAATTTAGCCATAACCAATCCTCCCCGTTATTACCATATCATTACTATTATCTGACAGAGAACTTCAGGAAGCAATCAAAAACTTTACGTAACACAGGCTTTATTATACAATAAAATATAGCCATAAATATGGCTTAGATTGTTTAAAACATTGCAGATTTTCCGTTTTATATTGCAATAATACGGAAGGAGATCAATACATGCTTGAAGCCCTTAACAATGAAATCATATGTATAAGGAATATCACCGAAAACCCGATGGATAAAATGAAAATGGATTTTCACCTTCACGACAACTTTGAAATATATATGTTTCTGTCGGGAGGAGTCCGTTATTTTATAGAAAAAAACTCATATGATCTTGTTCCCGGTGACATACTCATTATGCGCCCGGACGAAATACACAAGGCCACGTTTACATCCAACGAAACATATGAAAGGATAGTAATTAATTTCCCTGAAAATGTTTTAAGAACGCTTTCAACTGAGGGCAACGAACTAAGCTATTGTTACTACAACCGTCCCCATGGCGAAAAGAACAGGCTTAACAGTACCGATGAAGAGAAAAATGAACTGATTGCCCTTTTTGAAAAGCTTATAATGGCAGACAAATACAAAAAAATGTGGAGTATCCAGCTTAAGCTGTCGATTTTTCTGGAAATCATGGTCCGGATTAACCGCATATTTTCGGATGAAACACGGATCACATCATCGCCGCTGCATCACAGAAGCTTAATCCCGATACTTGAATACATCGACCAGAATCTGGACAAGGATCTGTCGCTTAAATCCCTTCAGGATAAATTCTTTGTTTCAGGTTCATACTTGTGCCAGATTTTCAAACAAACCACCGGGTCGACGCTGCATGAATACATAATATACAAAAGAATTTCCAGGGCAAAACAGTTTCTTATTAATGGAGAAAGTTCATACAATGCATCAATAAAAAGCGGGTTTTCAGATTATTCCAATTTCTACCGGGCCTTTAAAAAGGTTACAGGATACTCTCCGCGGGAATATCTAAGGCAAATCTCAGGATAATTATGTAAATAAATGGAATACTAATTTACCAAAAATCAGCTTTATCTGGCGGTTGTTTTCTGTTATACTTATAACTGTCGGCAGAAACAACAATATAACCTGAGGGGACTGTTTTACCGATAAAAAGTATACACATATATAAATTATAACCGATGTGCTTATATAAAAGAGTCTCCTCATACAAAGGACAAAGGAGAGTGTTTGCGCAGCATGTACCACTACAAAAGATTGCTGAGTCTTTTCATTTTACTTGTTTCCGTTTTTCTGTTTTTATCACCGGGAACCGTATCATTTGCTGAAGAAATTGAATTAACGGCAAAGGCAGCCATTCTCGTTGAAATGGAAACCGGGCAGGTTTTATATGAAAAACAGGCAGACATGAAATGGGCTCCTGCCAGCACAACAAAAATCATGACTGCCCTCGTGGCACTCGAAAACGCTGACATAAACGCAAAAATGAAAGCTTCAGCCACTGCAATAAATTCCATCCCCCGTGATTATGGTATTGCGGGTATTAAGGTCAATGAAGAATTGACACTGAATGACCTGCTGCATTTTGTTCTGATTATATCAGCAAACGAAGCTGCCAACGTAATTGCTGAAAACATTTCCCCTACAGGGAGAATTGACGGTTTTATAGAGTTGATGAATAAGGAAGCGGAAAGGCTTGGCCTTAAGAATACCCACTTCACAAACACATACGGGCTGGATGAAGAAAACCACTATACATCGGCGCGCGACCTTTCAATAATGGCAAGAGAGGCCATGAAAAATCCCACTTTCAGGGAAATCGTCGCAAAGAAGGTCGTACCGCTGCCCGATACCAATTTGAGAAAAAGCAGTGACTGGGACAAATGGCACATAGAATCAACCAACAGGCTTTTGAACAGTACATCACAGTATTATGATCGCGTTACGGGAATTAAAACCGGTTATACCGAAAAAGCAGGAAGATGCCTTGTATTCTCCGCTGTAAACAGTGAAGGCCTTGAACTTGTTGGGGTTATTCTCGGAACGGAAAACTACGATATCCTGTTCAAAGAGTCCCAGGAACTTCTGGAATACGGATACAAAAACTTCAGGTATCAGACACTGGCTTCAACGGGTGAATACTTCGGGCGCTTTGAAGTAATTGATGCAGTTGACAATATCCCCGTTGATATACAGATTTCAGGGGAAGTAACGCATTTGCTGCCCGTTTCACCTGAAAAACTCCAACAGGACGTTACCACGAAGGAAGAAATGAATCTTCCGTTTGCCGCTCCGATACAGAAAGGTCAGGTTCTGGGCACTAAAACATGGTATTATAACGGTGAAGAAATAGGCACTGTCCAGCTTGTTGCAATGAATGACATTGAAAAAACAATGGCTGCGAAAATCCGCGACAGAGTAATAGAACTGGTTAACGACAAAAAACTCAGGCTTATAGTAATTTCCGTGGCAATACTTATCCTGGTGTTTTTAATCCTGAGAATTATATTAAGAAGTGTTTCAAGGAGAAGAAACAGATCATACAACCGGCGTTATTACAAATACTAATTTGTAATTCCGGGTTTTCACTTTATCATACAGGTACTTACCGGAAAAGGACGGGTAACACCGTCCTTTTCTGATAAGATATATTCACGGACAGCTAATATTACCGTACATTCGGATAAATATACGTCTCCCCCTTGTAGTTCCTCATTTTTACTTCATGCTCATTGATTTCTTCCACGTACTGAACGTTTACCGGGATTTTTCCTCCTCCGTGCGGTGCATCAATTACATAGGTCGGTACGGCAAATCCGGAAATATACCCGCGTAACCTGCTCATAATTTCAAGCCCTTTTTCCACAGGTGTCCTGAAATGATTTATTCCCCGGGCAAGATCACACTGATAAAGGTAGTACGGGCGGATTCTGTTTTTAACAAGTTTCAGGCACAGCTCCTTAATTACTTCAGCATTGTCATTAACGCCTTTAAGCAGAACCGTCTGGTTCCCGAGCGGAATGCCCGCATCCACGATTTTTCGGCATGCCATCGCTGCCTCCTCTGTTATTTCCATTGGATGATTGAAATGGGTATTAATCCAGATTGGATGATATTTTCTGAGCATATCCAGAAGTTCGTCGGTAATTCTCATAGGAATAACAACAGGCGTTCGCGTACCGATTCTTATAATCTCCACATGGGGTATCTTTCTTAACCGCCTGATGACGGATTCAAGAAATTTCTCACCTAAAACGAGCGGGTCCCCTCCCGAAAGCAGAACATCCCTTATTTCATGGTGACTGCTTATATATTCAACGGCCATATCAATATCCCTGCTGCTGACTGAAAAATCCTCATCCCCTGCAAGCCTCCGCCTGGTACAGTGCCTGCAGTACATGGCACATTTTCTCGTTATCATAAACAAAACCCTGTCAGGGTACCTGTGAACAATACCCGGCGCTTTTGTATCCATTTCCTCCGCAAGCGGGTCTGCCAGTTCAAAAGGCGAAACTTCCATTTCCTGCGGCGAAGGTATGCACTGACGCCTGACAGGACAGTTTTTGTCATCAGGATCTATCAGGCATGCATAATATGGGGTTATGGCCATTCTGAAATGACTGAGACATTCTCTTAAAAAATTTTCCTCATCAGGTGAAAGGTCTATCAGTTTTTTAAGCGTATCCACATCCCTGATCCGGTTTCTGAACTGCCAGTGCCAGTCATTCCACTCCTGTTCGGTTACATCCCGCCACAATACGGTATTCCTGTAATAAATCACTATTATCCCCCCCATGCTAAACGGCCGGCATTCCGTATCTGTTTAAGCCGCAGTTCAGAATTTCTTTAACCAGTTCATCGTATCCCATTCCGTTGTATTCTGCCAGCATGGGATAATCGCTGTATCCGGGTGCCAGACCCGGCAAAGGATTAATTTCAATGAAATATATATCGTTATTTTGGGAAAGTATATAATCGATTCGTGCAAAATCCCTGCATCCCAGCATCTCATATATCCTGGCGGAACAGCTTTTCATCCTTTCCTCAGTTTCAGAATCGAGAGTTGCCGGACACTCGTATTTTACATACTTCTGAAAATTGTTTTTTACATGGAAACTGTATATTCTGGTGTGGTCGGGATTGCCTTCAGGAGATATGATAATTTCCATGGGTCTGAATATTCGCTTGCTGTTTCCGTTTCCGAGAACTCCCACCGTAAATTCGCGTCCCTGTATATATTCTTCAACAAGAATCGGCTGGCGGTATCTGTCCCATTTTTCACACAGAATTCGTGTTAATTCCCTTCGGTTTTTTGCAACTGAAATTCCCAAAAGACCTTTGCTTGAACCTTCAGCATTTGGTTTTACTATGACGGGATAATGCAGATTTGAGGGTATTTCGGCATCTTTGTTCTTCCATATAAAAAATGCAGGTGTTTTGATTCTCAACGACCTGACAATTCTTTTGGTAAGCTCCTTGTCCAATGCTATACATAAAGTTGTTTCATCAGAACCTGTGAATGGTATTGAATAAAGATTCAGAATTGACGGTACCTGCGCTTCCCTTCCTCTTCCTCCCTTTCCTTCGGCTATATTGAAAACAATATCCGGCCTTAGCTTTTGTAATTTCTCAGGCAGCTCAGTGTCCGCCTCAATAAAAACCGTTTCACATCCTGCTTTTTTTATGGCCCTGCCAATGGCTTCAATGGTGCTTAAACTGTCATATTCGGCCTGTTCATCGTCATATTCGTCAGTTTTCTTTCGCTTAAGATTAAACGTAATTCCAACCCTGTACCCGGGACATTCTGAAACATCACTCATAGAAATAACCTCGATTCTTTATCGGATTTAAAGAGCCAAAGCTCTTTTTCAATTGCTATGATAACAGAACCGGGGTAAAAAGAAACAACGGTATTCAGCGTTATTTAACCGTTTATTATCATGACATACAGCTGATAGAAAAGTAACCTCTGAATCGTATTCAATCACGGTTTATCTTGGATTTTCATGTACAGATACCTGTTTATGAGATGTTTAAGGCCCCCGTCGAGCCCGGAAGTATACACAGGCTCGTACAAATCCCCCATCTTCTTTAGTCTCTGTACTATATTGCCCAGTGTAAAGTCCTCGGGCACTATGCCCTTTTCAACCTCTTCCCACAGAACCGGTGCCGAAACATTTGCAGACCCGGTGGCTCTTGGGGAATACGGGCATATAATAGTTTTTCCCTTCCACATTTGAAGGTAATCAAAATACAGTTTTTTTCCCCTTTCTTTAACCTTTCGTTCTACGGTAAAAATTCCAGGATACTTCTGCGCAAAATAATGCCCGAAAAATTCATTTACCTTTCTTGCCGTGTCATAATCAAGCTCGCCGCCAAGTGGTATTGCTATCTGAAATCCCGTCGCCCCTGAGGTTTTGCAGTAACAGGTTATGCCCAGTTCCTTCAGGGTATTGTAAATGATCATCGCCGCTTCTGTCACCTGGCTGAACGACTGACCTTCCGACGGATCCAGGTCAAAAACCAGTGCATCAGGGTGATTCGGTTTATCTATGGGATTAAAGGGTATATGAAATTCCAGTGCTGCCATGTTTCCAAGCCACAGAAGCGTTTCCACCGAATCGAGTATGATATAGTCAATATCCCCAATCATTTTATGGGAGACAAAATCCGGAGCATGGGAAGGTATATTTTTCTGATAATAAAATTTTTCACCGGTACCGTCAGGGTAATGAATGGTGGTAAGATTTCTGTTTCTTGTATATTTCAGAATGTAATCCGACAATTCATACAGTTTTTTTACGTATTCCAGCTTGGTGATGCCCGCTTCGGGAAACAGCAACTTATCCGGATTGGATATCTGTAACCTGTCTTTTTTCAAGCCACCATCTCCAGTTACTAAGTTTAATGCAAATCTTCATACATTTCATTACGGTTTTGGTTTTTCATTCATAAAACCCACCAGAACAGGGTGTCTTAAACTCCCGTTCTGCTCCCTTTCAATATATGAAACAATAACATTTAAAACCGGCTTTATTAAAATCACGTCGTCTGTTTTTGCTCCCCGGTGTTGTTCGGACGGTTCCTGTACAAGCTGCGGAAGAGCATTCAAAAGTATTATTCTGTCCCTGTCGGTAAGCCCTGATGATACACTTCCTATCGGTACAAGATTTCCGTCCTGGTATTCGGCAATCATAAGGGATTTCACTTCGCCGTTCTTTACTTTCAGGCCGCATACCGCAGCTGTAAGCTGTTTTGTAGTTTTAGTCTTGAACCACATTTTATGTTTTTTTCCGCCGATATACGGACTGTCAGTTTTTTTCGAGACTATGCCTTCCATGTCCTTTTCCTTCATTAATGAAAACAATGCTTCCCCGTCGTCATAGCCGGAAACAGCATGTACCATATCACTGCTTCCCAGTGCATCCTGCAGAATTTCCTTTCTTTCGTACAGCGGTAAATGACGCAAGTCTTTTCCGTCCTTAAACAGTATGTCGAAAACCATGTACCGTACGGGATATTTCTCCATATACAGTTTTAGCCGTTCTTTCCTTTTAACTCTTTCCCGTGACATTATGGCCTGAAATGATGGTTTTCCTGACGGGTCCAAAACTATCAGTTCACCATCCAGAACCGCCTGTCTGCAGTTCAGTCTCAAAATTTCACCGGTTATTTCAGGATACCATCCGGAGCGTTCACGGCCGCTTTTGGTATATAACCGGATATTGCTGCCGTCTTTATATGCCAGCCCTCTTATACCGTCCCATTTAACCTCATGAATCCACTCTTCCCCATGCATTATGGCGTTTGTAAGTATGGGTTCCATAGGCTCAAACCAGTCCATACCCTACACCGCTTTTCCGGCCGTCTTTCTCTTTGTACCGCTCTTTGCCGGCTTTTTCTTCGCTGCTTCCTGCAGGCTTGCCTTTAATGCTTCCATTAAATCAATAACATTCTGTTTGGGCGCTTCAGGCGCAACCTTTATTTCCTTTCCTTCCACCTTCTTTTGTATCAGTTCGGTCAGGGCGGTCTTATACTCATTCGTATATTTCTCAGGTTCAAATTTTGTAGTCAGGCTGTCTATTAGCTTAATTGCAATATCCAGTTCCTTTTCATTTGCCCCGGTAACAGCGGGAAGTCCGGGTATTTGCTCGGCCGGACGTACTTCATCGGCATAAAAAAGAGTTTCCATTACAATGGCATTCTTGTATACCCTTAACGCCGCAAGGGTTTCCTTTGATCTGATGGTCACCCTGGCAATTGCTATTTTACCGGTGTTGTTCATTGCCTGCCGCAGTAAATTGTATGCCTTTGCACCGGTTTCCTGGGGAGACAGATAATATGTTTTGTCAAAGTATACGGGATCTATTTCGGAAAGGTTTACAAAATCCAGAATCTCAATGTTTTTGCTTCCTGCAGCGCCTTTTACCGACTCAAAATCCGCTTCATTCAGCACAACAAAATGGCCGGGTTCATACTCATAACCGCGGACAATGTCGTCTTCCGACACATCCTTGTTACAGGTCGGGCAGAATTTTTTGTAATTCAGCGGTGTATTGCAGGCTTTATGAAGGTATCTGAATTTTATGTCCTTGTCTTCGGTAGCGGTAAACATTCTGACCGGTATATTCACAAGCCCAAAGCTAATCGCTCCCTTCCAGACGGTGTGCATTTTTCTCCTCCCTTCGGCATAACGGCTTGTTTTGACATCCTTAGTTTTATATAGTGACAGTTGTTTTATACAGGAAGGGACTTTTTGAAATTCTTTGCAGAACGGAATTTATTGTGTTAAAGTAAAAATAAGATAAACGCAAACACCGCAGAAAGGTTATAGATTTATGCCCTTCCATATGACTCACCTGCTTATAGGCAGGAATATTCACCTGAAGCTGCCTGATAAAATAAAAAACCTGCCCCAGTTTTACCTGGGAAACATAGCTCCTGACGCAGTGCATAACAGGGAAAATTATAAACCCGAATATAAGCAGGCATCTCACTTGTGCGTCGGGAATGAATCCTGGGGAATGGCTGAAAATAACGAAGAATGGGCTGAAAATGTGTTAAAATTCATGCGCAGTAACATCAATTCTGAACATCATGATTTTGTCCTGGGATACTGCTGTCATATTCTAGCGGATATATACAATAACATAGCAGTATGGACACCATTCAGGCTGAAATATCCTGAAGAATTTGCAAAAGGCTACGGCGGACTGTATCACCATGAATGTGACAAGGTTGATATAGAATTGGGATTAATTAATGATAATAAGGATTATTTCCTGGTTCACCTTGAAAAAGCCATACCCATGGATTTTAACAATATTGTTTTTGCAGAAGAAATGAAAAAACACAAAGAAAACATTATTAAACGGTATATTAACAGGGAACATCCGGACTTGTCTGCAAACAGGCTGGTAACAGTCAGTAGTACAATGAAATTTATTGAGGACGCAACCTGCTTTATTCTCAATAATATAATCAATATTGTCTGAGGTGTTTTTCCGGAACCATTGTGAAATCCACCTGTTTAAAATATAATTGTTTGCATAGGTAACAAATTTAATTATGCAAATATTGCTGTTGTTTTTTCTGTCAAACTTAGAGCATTACAAGAACAGGCAGTACAAATAAACCTCCGGTATTCTGGTTACTGCAGGCACCTGATAACCGGAGGTTAATATCAGTTTACAGGGCTTGGTTTATAACAGCGCAAAATTATCGCTTTCGATAAGCGATTTCATCCGGCATAAACAGAAAGGATGTCCGGCCGGGTCAAACATAACAGTCCAGTCGTCTGAAAACTGTTTTTCAGCAACCCTTGCACCGCATTCGACTGCATACTTGACTGCTTTTTCCAAATCATTAACTGCAATGTCGATATGTGCCATCTGCTGCTGTGCTCCCGGCTCCTCGGGCCATACAGGCGGTATATATTCCGGATTTCGCTGAAACAGCAGACAAGGATATTCACCCTGTTTTCTCCCCGGAGCAAGTACATATGCCCAATCTTCGCTGATGACCTTCACTTCCCAGTTCAGCAGGGCAGCATAAAACCTTGCCAAAAACTCAGGGTCATTGCAGTCCAAAGTGAAAGAGTACATTTTGATTTTCAGTTCATTATCCATAATACTATCCCCCGTGAAAAATAATACAACGGTATCAAAGTATTTTTCTGAAAACGATCAACCATTTATGTTTTTATAGTAAGTCTGGTTTTGGATCCCGTCAAGCAAATTTGTTTTTCTGCATATTTTATTCAATATTGCTTTATTATATGGATAATGCTGTCAATCCCGCTAACTGTGAGCCTGGGAATATATGATTTTTTTTTGGCAACAATAATATCCATACTGACAGGTAATAATCAGAATGGAGGAGATTTTTTGACAGGCATTATATTTGGTTTGCTGGCCGGACTTCTGATGAGCGTTCAGGGTGTTTTCAACACCCGGTTAATGGATTCATCCAATCCCTGGACTACAAACAGCTGGGTGCATTTTTCAGCCTTTTTCACAAGTTTAGCCATCTGGTTCTTTACCGGCCGCGAAAACCTGCTTTCGGTTTTTCAGGTGAGCAACAAGTTATACCTGTTAACCGGTGTCATAGGAGCACTCATCACGTTTACGGTAATTAAAAGCATATCGGATCTGGGGCCGGCGTATGCAACCATGTTAATTCTTCTGGCTCAGCTTGTAACTTCCTGCCTGATTGAGGTTTTCGGGTTATTCGGTACCGAAAAAATGTGTTTTGAATGGAGCAAACTGATTGGTTTTGCCCTTATGGTTGCAGGAATTATTGTTTTTCAGAAGTAAATCTGTGAAAAGGTTTAATTTAAGCCGGCTCCTGCTTTGTCAGCCCAGAGTGTTTCAACAAAGCTGCAGTCAGTTCGATTCCCCCAATCGGAAATAAAAATCCGGAAAAGATTCCTGTTATGTTTCTTTCCTTATGATTATAAACCTTCTCTTTATGGCAGCTTTTTCCCGGCATTCTGTTTAATCTTCAAATGAACCCATCATCATAAACATTTTTATTCGGAAGACATTAAAACAAAAACTAAATTGTATCATTTTATGCACAAAAATATGCAATTTATGCAAAATATGTTGACTTATCTTCCAATAATAACTATTATATTTACAAATATTGTATTTATATTATTTACTGCCAGTTTATTGTCGATTTTCTTATTTGCATAAATCAGTTCGACGTATAAACGATTCCAGAAAATATATCACCGGAATCCTGTGTTAAAGGGGAGAAAAGCATGAAGAATATCGCAGGAAAAATATCAGTTATTGTTATATGTTCATTGCTCTTAACGTTTTTTTCATTACAGGGCAATAATCCCGGTATTATATTACAGGTATGCAATGCCGCAAACGCCGAAGAAATTACAAGCTTTTCCGATGTTCATAAATCCGACTGGTACTATGATGACCTGATGTTCATCCTGAAAGATGAGAGAAAAATATTTGCCGGTTATCCCGACGGCACTTTCAGACCGAAAGAAATCCTTACCGTGGACATGTTTATAAAGCTTATTTTGACAATAATGGGCCATAATATTGAAAACGGCACGGACTACTGGGCTTCAACATACATTGAAAAGGCAGTGGAGGAAGGGATTATTATTCCATGGCAGGATCCACACCTGACATTCAGAACGGCAGATGATCCCTATGCCGGATACAAAAGACCCATAAGCCGCGGGGATATGGCACTGATTGCAGGAAGGGCAGCGGACAAAATTATTCACAACCCCGAATACAGGGATCAAATTGCTGTAAGCAGCCTTATAAAAGACTATCACAGCATATCACCTGTTATAAAAGCAAGTGTTGTAAAGTTCTATGACCTTGGTATTTTAACAGGTTTCCCTGACGGGGAATTCAAACCGAACAACTATCTTTCCAGGGCTGAAGCAGTAGCTGTGATAAGAAGGATAATCGATCCGTCCGCAAGAAAAAGACCTGAACTGCCTGTTGCTGCAAATCCCACCCCTACACCTGTTCCGGTAAGCGAACTCAATCGTCCGCCGAAAAAGGATTTGGGCAACGGCGTTGTGGAAGTTGAAGGAATCAGATTTGATCCCGCTACTGATATTTCAAACCCATCAAACGGTGCAATGGGAATACTCAAAGCCGAGGAATTCGTAGGCGTATTCCTGAAATACCTGAAATTCTATGAACATGAAGGCAAAGCACGGGTACGGGGATATATCCCTGAACTGCCTGACGGGTATGAGTGGATGATAGCTTTACATTGTAATTTAAAAGAGCAAGATGAATTAAGTTCTTATGGTGGTGCTTTTTGTAATGAAAAAGATTTTATACCAGAGCGAAAATTGCCTTCTAATGGAAAAGCTTTTGATATACCACTTTATACAACTAAAGAAAACATAATTTCTTTAGTGATAATATGTGAGATAAAGTCCATTACAACGTCGGTTAGTGGCGGATATCATTGGATTTCATTTACTGAAGGAAAATATAGTGTAGAAGATAGATATGGTGGCTTTGACGGAAGCTATCCGTTTGATGCCGGGGGGTTCTTTGAATGGTAAAAAGGGGTGCTTTCAAGTTTTTTTTAATACTAATTTTCTTTATGCTTTTATGTTCTTTTTCTTATTCTTTAGAGCCAACCAAAAAAGGTTTTTTTAAGGATTTGGTTATTGGTACACAACCGGATAATGCAGGTGAATTTATAACATCAAGGGGTGGCTGGCAATTAATTGAGTTTTGGCACTATTCCGGCGGTTATTGGAAAGCAACAAATGTAGATTCAAACAATAACATAAAAGAAATAAGAATAAATGACAATGAAGCTGCCAGTTTTGCATGGACAGATCCTGACTTTTTAAAGAAAAAAATATACGATAATAAGTTTATATTAGAATATAAAATATACCACCCTCAAGATGTATTGGATGCCCTTGAAAAAGGGGCAATAATAACACCGGTACTGAACATAGCGACTGAAACCCTTAATTATTCTGACGAATATACTATCTTACCGGAATTTTTCAACTTTGAATCTTTGCCTTCAGTATTTTTATCTGATTTGCCAGAAAGCCCTGAGTACAAAATATACGACAGTTACTTAACAATAAGAGCATTACCAAAACTGAATTGTTTAAAAAATATGAGTCTCAAAGATTTATTAAAATTTTATCCTCACCCTGTTCCCATCGTCCAAACAGGCTTTGGCAGTCTTGGTTATTCAATGTATTATCATGACGGCGTTAATGCAGGTGTTGCCTATTCGCCTGATCCTTTTTACGCCGGCAGAAATACTCTCCCGTTTCATATAATACAGGATATTTCGGGCAATTTGATGCCTGACTACCTGATTACAATCAAAGAGACTCCTGAAATTATTAATGAAAAAAGTGAAGATCTGCGCATAGGTTACGGGACTTTTGCAAACGCGGGGGCCATATCAATTAGGTTCTGGTACCCGATAAGAATTGACTATTACGCCGTTTATCCAACTCCGTCTGTTACTCCGACTCCAACCCCTACATCCACACCGTCTGTCACACCGGCACCGCCGCAGCGTGACAATGATATTGTCGAAAACATTGATCCCATCGACAGCTCATTCATGGATGACGAAACTGTTGCCGTAATTGCAGCGGATGAAAGAGGAAATGAAAAGTTTGACATAAACGATGGTATTCCCGTTCGGGAAAATCTGTACGTAAATGTAAAAGCGAACGAATACCTGTATGACCTGACCCTTGCCCAGCATACATACTCGGACAGTGAAACAGTATTCGCAAGGAAAACATATAACCTCACATGGAAGGAAGACAGGGGAAGCTTTGAAACAACCAGATGCGGTTCGGGCACATTCCGTCACATACCGGGTACATACTGCGAAGATTCCGACGGTGACGGAATAAATGATTCCTGCCCGGGACACAGCTATTCGGGCTGCCGTGACACTGATGGTGACGGTATTAATGATTACTGTCCGGGACACACGACCTGGGTTTCCAACTGGGTGGATATGCAGGAGACACAGGTTGTTTACTCGGAACCGTATACCGTTACCCGGAATTATTCGTACTGGACGATTGACCGTTTCGAGGTCTTTGTTCCTGAAAGCGTAACGGCCAGCAATGCTGCATTGCCGGGGGGAAGCATAACCATTCCGCAGCATGGAATACAGGTGCCGGAAATTGTTCTGTCCCATGATGACAGTCTGTCATCCCACGTTCTGAACAATCCCTTCGCCGACGCTATAGAATCAGGCTCACTGGTATATGATTTCAATGTTGGTTCATATGTTGTTGATCTCGGTATCCAAAACATAGACGGTGGAACATCAAAGCCATCCGTTCCCCCTGTATTGAACCATGTTTCAGTCATAGAACATTCAGTAGAACAGTACAAAACCAGGAATGACCTGCTGGTTTTCAACGGCATCAAAATCCTTGACGATACCGTTTCAGGCAACGGACACCCGCCGATGCCTGCAGACATTCCTGAAAGTGATCTGTGCGGTGAAAACGTATTCTTCAAAAGCGGCCTTACAATTCCGGACAATGTTTTGAACGGTGTACATAAAAGCACCGGAAGCATCAGATACAGAAGGCTTCCAGAGACTATAAACCCGTTGCGGTCTGAAACGCTGGAAATACCAATACCTTCAGTAAACAGTGTAAAGGTTCATACGCCCGTGGTATGCAGTTCAGGAGTACTGGATGACGTTAACAACGATCAGACGCTCAATCCTGACAGAAGCCGTTCCGCCCTTGTACTTGGCCGGCCTTCACGCATAAGGATTCTTACCTCCGGAAACCACCTATACATCAAAGGATACAGCATGGACGGACCTATGGACTGCAGAAAATATACAAGGGAAAGACAGGTCCGTTTCCCGTTTGACGTCTATATAGGCACCGACAGGCCGGACAATTCGTGTTTTGTTCCCGCGAATACATGGCATACAATACCGCTGGATGAGGAATATGACGAAGTGTATATCTATATCCCCACATGGGTGCCTGAAGGAGATTATGAGGTTGAATTCAGGCAAATAGCAGTGAACGCCCCTGACCTGAGTAAAACAGAGTATTCTGCAAACCTTGATATAAACAACTATGTAGCGGTAAGAAACAGCCCTGTTAAGGTTATAGGCAGGGTTTACGGGTTCAGGATAACCGATATTGCTGACAGCCTCTGGCAGGAAGTGTTCAGGAAAAATAAAAATACTTCTGAGCATTCAGGCATTTACTACTTTGTCGGTACCAGGGACGAAGAGGGACGAAACCGCGGAACAGACCCCTTATTCACCCTTCCTGTACTCGAAGGCAGCCATGCAGTATACAAAAACAGGGGTGCGCTGAAAACCGGTTATACCTTCAGGTTCGATCTTACAACCGTAGGAGAATATTACCGCGATAATGATTATATAAGCATTGTGCCCGAGTTCTGGTATGTCAGAAAAGACGGAACAGGGCGGCAGAAGGTGGATTTATGGTACCATGAAGAGTTTAACGGCAAAATGAATTACTTTGTGAAAATCGAAGCTGCCGGAAGGAACAGGGATAACCCGAAATATATGAAACTGGGTGATATTTACCGGAATGTTCCTGATGAAGAAATAATAAATACGGCAGGAATACTCGGGATTAACGAGTCTTCGTTCAGGAACAGGCTGTCGCCCATCGGGTGGTTCGACCTGATAATCCTTTCCAGAGACCAGAGAACTTTTATCGGAAATGCAGATTCACTTCCGGCGGGGGTAAATGCCGACAGCGCAAGGAAATCGGTACAGAGATGGTATGGGGAATACTACATACCCAATGATATTTATGTCGCGCCGGTTGGTTTTGACGTAGCCGAATACGGCAGGAAAAACTATGGCCTTACGGGCAAAGAGAGTTTCTGGCTAAAAGACGGGTATATCATTGTGAACTTCAGGATAGAAACGGTAAAAGACGGCGATTTCAGCAATCCAGTGTTAAGCTACTGGGGAGCCCCGTACTGCAATATGTTTGAACGGGAAGGTTTTTCGTATACGAAGACCGATTATTACGGTGCAACATTTGAACTCATGGACGGTGACATAATATTCTACTATACCGACAAGAGTTCCAGCGATGATTACAGGTCAGGCGGCACACATTAAGGCTGTGTGAAACTTTTTCTGTAAATTGACTTTCTATGATAATTTTTAATGGGCTTGTAGGCCAGTTAAAGGCTTACAAGCCCTTGGTTAACAATATAGTAAAAAGCAAATGGCATGTCAA
>Ga0134099_1000697_pt1 | contig 36620 bp, 24 predicted proteins | sample 10_taG_2_FD_105482 | JGI IMG/M metagenome (GOLD analysis project Ga0134099, IMG submission 105482) | Switchgrass degrading microbial communities from high solid loading bioreactors in New Hampshire, USA - 10_41_5_180_A2 metaG | ecosystem: Engineered > Bioreactor > Semi-continuous > Anaerobic >...
TTATGGGTAAGTTTTACCGACTAAATGCAACTCAGTTGCATTTAGTCTTACAAAGGTTGCATTTACTTTGTCCATTCACCTTTATCTTTTTCTAAATAATTTTTGAATTCATACCTCCGAACCGGTATTTATAGGTGAAGTCTCTTGGGCTCATATTTGTGTATTTTTTAAATAAAACTGAAAAGTATGCAGGATCAGAAATACCAACCATATCTGCAATTTCATATATTTTATAATCTGAATTTATCAAAAGATCTTTTGCCTTATCTATGCGCACTTTATTTATATAATCTGTAATATTATAGCCTGTTTCCTTTTTAAACAACCTGCTTAGATAACTGCTGTTAATATAGAGATAATCCGCAATTGTCTGCAGGGTAATAGGGTCTTTGTAATATTCATTGATATAAGATTGTGCTTTTTTTATAACAAGGTTGTTTTGGATATCCAGAGAATGTAACTTTTCCAGTATGGAAACTGCCAATGAAACCAGCATATTTGTAATATGCACACATTTGTTGCTCTTGGTAATGTATTCATATATGTCATTTTCAGCTTGAATACAATCTTCAATATTCAAATCACAGTCCGACAGAACTTCCTCAAAAGAGAAGCATAATTGCATTGCCACTTTTTTAATATAATCTATTGATTGCCTTGTACACCTTAGCTTTTCGAACAGTTCCTCAATAAGATTTATAAGTGCATCTTTATGACCGTTTTGCAATTCCAGAATAATACGTTCAGTATACGAGTTTGCCAATAGTTTTTTTTCGTTGCTTGCATTGACTGTCTCATCTGAATAGACATACAGATTATTCCCATGTTTTTCATAGAAGCCATAGGATAATGCTTTTTGAGCTTCTTTATAAGAGTCTGGCAGCTCCTCATGGCTCAGATGAATCTTGCTGATGCCTATGGAGACATCCAGGCCCATAAGATTCTCAAAGGTCTTAAGCATTTCCTTGCAAATATCAATAATAGACTGCATACATTTATTTTCGCAATTATCAGCAAAAGAAACAATAATACAAAACTGGTTTTCTTGGAAATGTACTAAGTAATATACATAATTTTTAAAAATGGCGTTGATATAGTTTTTGATATTTGAAACGATTCTGTCTTTTCCATTAATATCTTTACTTGAAAAGTTGGAATATTTATTTTCAACCTCACAAATAATGACAAGGTTGCGTTCAAGAGAAATCCCAAGTTCGGGAAGCCTTTCCAAAGCTTTATCCGAGCCGTTTAATATATTATGCAAAATAGAATTTACATTATTTTCTCTTAGATTTGTTTGGTATAGGTTAATTTTCTTTTCCATATCTTTAAGTTTGGATTCAAATGTCTCATTTTGAAGGATTATATTCTTTGCCTTTTTAACTGCATTAATTAATTCATTCGGATCTGTAGGTTTGAGAAGAAAGTCAACAACATTGTATTTTAAAGCTGATTGTGCGTATTCAAAATCAGCATATCCGGTTAAAATTATTACCTTAGTTGAGGGAGTATTCTCAAAAACGTATTTTGCAAGCTCAATTCCGTTTAGACAAGGCATTTTTACATCAGCTATTATAATGTGTGGGGATACTATTTTCATTTTCTCAATTGCATCAATGCCATTAACTGCTTCCCCCACAACTTCGCAATCTATAGAGCTCCATTCTATAAGATTGGCCAGCCCTTTTCTTATCACTGCTTCGTCATCAACAATAAGTAGCTTGTACATTTTTGATTCTCCTTTTCTGATTTATTGTTTTGTATTAAACAGATGTTTCAAGGAAGTTTTTTTAGTGATCTGTACCAAGCTGTTATTTATCAAGTAAGGAAAATATTTCTATTTAGCGTTTTTATCAACAGGCACGCAAATGGTTACCTTTGTTCCTGCGTTAATCCTGCTCTCGACCTTAATACCATATTCTTCACCATATAAAAGCTTGATTCTTTTATTTGAATTATAAAGTCCAATACTTTCATGCTTTTCAGCAACAGAAGAAGCATCATAAGATCTGTCAAGGTCTAATTTATCAACATCAAAACCAACTCCATTATCTATTATTTCAATCAAAACAGTGTTATAGTTTTGATGAAAGTTTATTGTTAGTTTGCCATTTTCGGTTTTTTCTTCAAGCCCGTGAATAACGGCATTTTCAACTGCGGTTTGCACACATAGTTTTGGAATAAAGTAATCCATTATGTCATTATTATCGATGTTTATCTCGTATTCAAATCTGTCATCAAACCGGCCTTTTTGTATTGAGAGATAAAACATTACATATTCCATTTCTTCCCGAATGCTTGTTTTTTCGCGGTTACTCATGTTTATGTTTGCTCTTAAAAGACGGGACAGGGGAGTCAGTATATTAATAATTTCCTGATTTCCTGCAGCTCTGGCATGCCAGCTGATTGTATCCAGCACATTAAAAAGAAAATGAGGATTAATTTGTGATTGCAATGATTTAAGTTCAGCTTCTTTTAATAATAGTTGCTTTTTATATACATCGTTGATGAGATACTGGATTTCATCAGTCATTCTGTTATATATGTCGGATAACCTGTTAAGATAGTAGTCATTGTATGAAGGCATTTTTGTAGTAAAGTTTCCATTTCGCATTTTTTCAATATTTTTCATCAAGTCCTTTATGGGTTTGTTAACCTTTGCCGAGAGAACAATCGTAAGCCCTATAAAAATGAATAAAATTATGATAACTATACTGGAATAACTTAATATATTTTTTGAGATATTTGAGATTATTTGATTCTTTGGAACTTCAACAACAGAAGTCAAACCGTATTTTTCTATTACTTTGGAAGTAACAAAATAAATATTATTGTTAATGTTAACTTCTTTTAGTTGTGCAGGCGATGAAATATCAAATTGATTTACGTTCTTTTTTCCAAGCATGTTGGGATCTGTATGTAACAATATGTTATTATTGCTATCTACCAAAAAGGCTATGGAGTTTTTGTATTGGCTGATGCTACTGTATACTCCGGACAATGAATCAACATCTATGGCGAAAATAATAGTACCAATATATTTAAGAGAGTATATGCTTTTCATGTTTTTTGCGAAATATATGGTCGGGTCATCCTGTGAAGGCGGTATGATAATTATATCCTCGTCTTCTAATGAAATTGATTTGTAAACTTTTAAATTTCGCTGCAATGAAGTAGATAGAGGTAAACTACCCTGTCCTACACTATAATAAGTATACCTGTCTTCAAATATATATACTGATTTTATTAATTTATAATCCCATAAATAACTGTATGTAAGAAGATACGACAACTGTTTTTCAATTTCAATTTTTTTCATGGCTTGCGCTTGATTCTCAATATTGTGTTCTTCACTTTGCAAGTATTGCCGAATAATTGGATTTGACATGAAAAAGAATATGGTTGAATTAATAATATCTAACTGGGATTCTATACGGCTGTCTATCTGATCGATAATATAGTTAAAATCCTTGCTCGCATTGTTCACCAATGTATCAGACATTTTGGAATAAAAATAGCTACCTATTACAGACATAAAAAGAAGTACAATAGTAACCATAAGAACAACAATCTTAGCGCTTATAGTATTGAGTCTGGTTTTAATATTATGTATGCTTTCTGACAGATTCTTAATAAAATTGTTCCGAAAATTGGATAACTTCAAAATTACTTACTCCCATAATATAATTATTAGTTTTATTTTACATAAGTTTAACATAAATTTAACATATCTTTAACATATCTTATTATCTTCGATAAAGGCTTGAGAATTCCTTCTTCATAAATTAAAAAGCTAATAAAATTAAAGAATGTAAAATTTATTAAATATTATATTGGAGACCATACACTGCTGCGAAAAAAAGTTAAAAATAATTAAAGTTTTAATCATTTGCTTCAATTAACATTACCGCCTTGGCTTATTATAGTAGGATTAAGCTAAAATAAAAGGAGGCAGGTAAATTATGAAAAAAACTTTGAAAGTCGCACTGGTACTATTGCTTGCTTTAGCAATGGTTGTGAACATTGCAGCATGCGGCTCCAGTGGCAGTAAAGATGCAGAAGTCTCAAATTCAGACAAGACTTCGGATGCATCTGAGTCAAATAAGACAGAAGGGACAGAAAAAAAAGAACCAGTTACCCTTAAAATTGCTACATATTGGGTAGGTACTTTACCGGAAGCACCTTTCTTCAAGAGTCTGGTTGAAGAGTTCCCCAAGACGGAACTCGGAGAGGGTGTAACCATTGAAGTAGAAGAAATTCCTGGTGCCGACACATATGCGCAAAAAATAAAACTTCTCATTTCATCTGGCGACCTGCCGGATATTATACAAGCTACAGGTGCCAATTACCTGGATTTGGCTGTGCAGTCAGGAAAAATTGCAGATTTGACACCCTACTTTGATGCTGATCCGGAATGGAAAGGTTTATTTGATCCAAAGGCTTTGGAGTACAATTCAAGAGACGGAAAGATTTACGCTGTCCCATATACAAAAGAAGTATGTGTAATGTTCTACAATAAGGAAATGTTCCAGAAAGCCGGCATTGAAAAATTCCCGGAGACATGGGATGAATTCTTCCAGGCTTGTGAGAAGCTGAAAGCAGCAGGAATAACTCCACTATCCATGGATACAGCTGAATATGCATGGTTCACATCACTGTTGCTTTGCTCAATGATCGGTACTAATGGTGATGCAGGCAATGCATGGATGAACACTCAATTCCCTACAGACTATAATACACCTGAAGTAATTAGTGCATTTGCAAATGTTCAAAAATTGTTAAAAGAATATACTACCAATGATGCAGTTGGCGCAAACTGGGTAATTCCAACAAACCACTTTGAAAAAGAAGAGACTGCCATGGTTGCTAACGGTCCTTGGATGATTCCTGATTTCATGGATGAAACAAAAGTATCTGAGGGCTTCTATGAAAAAGTAGGAGTTGCTCCGTTCCCAGGACAGGGAATAATAATGGTTCCGCAATTTGGTGAAATGATAGGAGCTAAAGATAAAGCAAAAATTGAAGCAGCTGTTAATTTTGAAAAATTCAAAACATCAAAAGAGAAGCAGATAGAGTACATGAGAACAACCGGAAATCTATATGAATCTCCCAATATTCCAATTCCGGAAGATATTATTAAAGACAATCCGTTACTCGGAGAATTGATTGAAATCAGCAATAATGCAAAAACAACTTATGGAGAGAATCAGGCATTCTGGTATCCAAATACTCTGGATGCTCTGAGCAATCTGCTTCCTGATCTTGCATTCGGCAAGATTTCACCGGAAGAAATCTGTCAAAAACTAACTGAAACTGCAAACAGGAACTAATAATAGACTTACTGATAATAGAATTTCATTATTTTTCAATTTAATTTCTATTACAACATAATGTGAGTAAATCCTCACTCTGAGGATTTACTCACTAGTGAGGTTTAATGTTATGATAAAAAATAAGAAATTTTGGATAGTTGCATTTATATTACCTACTATGCTTATTTTTACTGTAATATTTGCTATGCCGCTTTTAGTTGTTTTCATAACATCATTTTGTAAATATACCGTATTTGAACAACCTGCATTTATTGGTCTGGGAAATTATAAATCCCTGTTTATTAATAATAGTGATTTTTCCTCTGCTATGAGAAATACAGTATTGTGGATATTGCTTCAAACTACAATTAGTGTTGCCATCGGTGTAATAGTTGCGCTCATACTCCAAAGAAGGCCATTTGGCTGGAAATTTGTAAGGGCATCATACATGATCCCTAATATTATACCAACAGCTGCAACCGGTTTGATGTTTATCCTTTTATACAATCCCGAATTTGGAGTTGTAAAATCATTATATGAAGCTTTTGGGGCAGGGGAGTCAGTTCCAAACTTATTTGGAAACAGTAGTTATACATTTTTAACAGTTACCTCTACATGGATTTTCTACTCTGCTCTGAACACTATCCTTATTCTATCTGAAATAGGAGCAATTCCAAAAGAGATTTATGACTCGGCTAAGGTTGACGGAGCGAACAACTTACAGACAGATATTTTTATTACACTCCCGATGCTCAGAAATATTCTGGCAACCTGCGTTATATTGGCAGCAATGAATATGATATCTCAATTTGATATTATTTACATCACCACAAAAGGTGGACCTGGATCTGCAACTCTGAATCTTCCAATATACCTTTTTAAGATATCCAACCTGGAAATGAACTTTGGATTGGCTAATTCCATAGGCGTTGTACAGATTGTGTTTGGATTGCTATTGGTATTTGTCATCGGAAAAGTATTCCGAATTGGTCAGTCAAATGAGTAGAGAGGACGTTTTTGACAATGAAAAGAGCACTTTTGAATATTTTAAAATATATTTTTCTGCTGTTAATTGTGTTAATTTCTATAGGACCCATATTGTGGGTGGCTTTAGGTTCATTTAAGACAAACAAGGAATTATTTTCGGGAGGAGCTTTTTCATTACCTTCCAGCTTGCAATTTAAAAACTATATTGATGCGCTAAAAATAGCACCAATTGGTAAATTCTTTTGCAACTCGATGATTATATGCATAGGGAATACGGTATTAAGTATTTTGATTGTATCATGCTGTGCGTATGTAGTTGCAAGATTTGATTTTAAATTTAAAAATGCAATTGTCTTGATCATAAGTTCAGTGCTGCTTATACCTTCACAATCTATTTCTCAGCCTATTTTTGCATTATTTAAGGCATTAAAGCTTTTTGATACAAAAATAGGACTTATACTTGTTTATTTGGCATTTAGCATACCGGTAACTTTTTATATAATGAGAAGTTATTTTTTATCAATTCCCAGGTCGATTGAGGAATCCGCTTATATTGACGGCGCGGGGTTCTTAAAAACATATACGAGAATAATAATACCCCTTGCAAAACCAGGTTTGGCAACAGCAGGAATAGTGCAATTTCTGGGTTCCTGGAATGAATTTTACTTTGCATTGGTTTTAACAAGCGGAAATGATGCGAGAACTATACCTATTGCGCTGAATTATTATACAAGCCAGTTCTCCAGTAATTATCCTGCTATGTTTTCAGCAGTAATACTTACGGTAATTCCTACAATTATTATATTTGTTCTTGCTCAGGAACAAGTTGTTGAAAGCCTTACCGCCGGCGCTGTAAAGGGATAATGTAATTTTATGGGCTAACATTAGGAGTGAATAGAGTGTATGGAGAAATTATATAAAGCCATTTTTTTCGATTGGGATGGTACTGCTGTATTGACAAGGAAAGACCCTAGCAATGAGATTATTCCTGTCATGACCAAATTGCTTGAAAAAGGAATCAATCTGTTTATTATCAGCGGAACGACCTATGAAAATATTTCAGGCGGCCGTCTTCATGAAAAGATACCTAAAAACCTATTGAAAAATCTGTACCTTGGACTTGGCAGAGGAGCATATAATTATGGCTTTGATAATAACGGCAATATTGTGCTTCTTTATGGAAATTTACCTGATATGGAATTAAAAATAAAGATTCACAGTATTTGCTTTGAAATTCATAAAGAGCTTTTGTCAAGATATGGTTACGAGACAGATATAGTATTCAGCAGGCCTAACTATTGCAAGATTGATCTGTTGGTGGATTTAGACCGTAAAGATAAACTTTACCTTCAGCCTGATGAAATTGACATTGTAAGTATGAAACTCAGGGAACACGGCTATCAAAAAGGGATTAAAGGGTTAATAGATTTTGCTTCGGAATTGGGTCAAAAGGCCGGAATTAAAATAAAAGCCACAACAGATGCAAAATATCTGGAGGTTGGCATTAGTACCAAGAGTGATAATGTAGATACTTTATTGGACCAGGTTGTTTTCAAAAAAGGTATTGATATAAAAGAATGCTGCTTCTGGGGCGATGAATTTACTTTCCTGGGGGATGAAATTCAAGGGAGCGATGCGTACATGATAACGGAAAAGTCAGTCAAAGCAGACTTTTTCGATGTATCAGAATCACCTTTGGGACTACCTCCTGTGGTCAAACATGTAGGTGGAGGGGTTGAAAGGTTCAGGGAGTTTCTTGAAAGCCAGATATGAAATAAAAACTAAATTAATATTACACTTTTTGCAAAAGGAGAGATTGTATGGCAGAAAGAATAAAAATGGAATATTTGCCGTGGGAAGTGAAAGAAAAACCTTACCAGCCTGAGCGGAATATTTACTACGAGACGATTTTTACCCTTGGCAATGGATACATGGGGGTGAGAGGCTGTCTTGAAGAAGGCTTTGAACCGGAAGATGACACATATCCGGGAATATATATTGCCGGTATATATGACAATTATGACGGTGAGTATGTTGAACTGGTTAATTGTCCGGAAATTTTCGGTGTTGATGTATGGATTGGACAGCATAAGCTTGACATGAAGAAAGGCAAGTTAGTTGATTATACCCGATGCCTTAATATGCATGAAGGTACATTAACCAGGGAATTTGTATGGGTTGATCCGGACGGAAACAGTACAAAGTTTTATTGGCAGCGTTTTATTTCAATGTCAAATGTACATATGTCATGTTTGCGCCTTCGGATTGTCCCCATTGACCATTCTGCTGATATAAAGGTACAAACGAGATTAAACGGTGATGTATTCAACAGGCGTCAACGGGATTATCCTCCAATTAAGCGTATAATACCCAACTATCACCTTGATACGGTTGAATGTGGTCCATTTGAAAAAAAGGTTGCATTACTGCATACACGTACAAAAACAACAGGTATTGATATTTACCAGTTAGCAGCGATTATGACTGTTGATAATACACCGGTTGATAATGAAGTTAATGAGAAGTGCGTAAGACAAACAATGACCTTTTTGGCCAAGCCGGGACAAGAAGTCGGTTTCGACAAATTAGTTGAAACATATACTTCCCGTGATGCCTCAATTGATGAAATAAGACTTTTAGCACGGAAAGAAATTTGTTCTGCGCAAGATATCGGATATGACGGACTTCTGAAGGAACATATTAAAAGATGGGATAAGATTTGGGAAAATGCTGATATTGAAATTGAAGGCGATATTGCTTCTCAGCAAGGTATCCGTTTTAATATATTTAACCTTATTCAGGCCAATGCCTCTGACGACCCCTATGTGAATCTGCCGGCAAAACTTCTTAGCCATACCCGGTATAAGGGAAATGCATTTTGGGATACTGAAATGTTTATGTTTCCATTTTATGTATTTACCAACCCTAAAGCGGCTCGCAACCTGTTAATGTACAGATATAACATGTTGCCGGGAGCACGCAAAAATGCAAAAAGAAGGGGCCTGAGAGGAGCCATGTACCCGTGGTGCAGTGCCCACGATGGCTCGGAGCAATGCGAGACCTGGGAATATGGCGATTGCGAAATACATATAACAGCAGATGTCGCATATGCTCTTGATCAATATATTCAAGCTACCGGCGATGAAGAATTTCTGGTTAATTATGCCGCTGAAATATATATAGAGACTGCACGGTTCTGGGTTGACCGTGTTACATGGAATCCAAGACGTGGCTGTTATACCATTCTGACTGTGAAGGGACCGGATGAGTACTGCGCAATAACAAACAACAACATGTATACCAATTATATGGCGGAAAGAAATCTTGAACTGGCCGAAAAAGCTGTTTCATATTTAAAAGAAAACTATCCTGATAAATGGGAAAAATTATCGCAAGATTTGCAATGGAAGGATGAAGAATTGGAAAAGTGGCGGGAAGTCCGGCAGAAAATGTATAAAAACTGGGATAAGGAGAAAAACCTTCTCATCCAGGATGACCTGTTTATGGACAAGCAGGAAGAAGATCTGTCAAAATATAAGGACAGAAAGATGCCCGTACTTGAGATAATAGGATACGAAAGAGTGATGCGTGTTCGTATACTGCGCCAGGCAGATGTTATTCACCTAATGTATTTATTAAATGACTCATTTGACTATGATCAAAAGTTGACTGCTTTTAACTTTTATGAGCCGTTAACTACACATGATTCATCTCTCTCATATTGTATTCATTGCATAATGGCTGCTGAATTAGGTATGAGAGAAAAAGCATTCGATTATTTCTTTAAAACATGCAGACTTGATTTGGATGATGAGATGGATACTGCTTGTACAGGTCTTCACGGCGCTTCAATGGGTGGAACGTGGCAAGCATTGGTAAACGGTCTTGGCGGTATGCGCATTACTGATGGAAAACTGTCTCTAAAACCTATTCTCCCTTCTTCATGGAATAAAGTTACTTTCAACATTCATTTTCAGGGGAGGGTTATTAAAGCTACAATCAAGCCTGATGAAACAGAGCTGTGCTTATTAAAGGGAGAACCATTGAGTTTACTTTTTAACGGTGAATTAGTTCAACTTGATCAGTCAAAATTAAATGTTAAAACCTCATAAGGCTTTAACATTAAAATAAAAAATAATTATAGGAGGTCAAAAAGTATGAAGAAATGTCGTTCAGTTATTGCGTATTTATTAGCAGCCACATTTATTCTAAGTATGTTTCTTTCCTCAGGGCCAATAACTGTCGTGCAGGCAGAAGAGGAGACAAAAGAACTGACATCACCTGTGACAATGGTATCTAATAACCTGCAAGTTGATGTAACATTCACAAATAGCGGTCTAAGAGTCACAAGGTTATATGATGCATTGAATTCAAAGGATTTACTGTCAACAAACACAAACAGGCCAATCTTTACAATTTATTTGGATGGCGCAACTTTAGAATCTACAAGTGGTTGGTCTTCTGTTAAGGCATCATTAAACGGAAGTATTTATACTTATGTATTTTCAGGCAACTCAAAGGCACCTGGTGTAACTGTCACAATTACAGTAGATACAGGTACTGCTGATACTATGAAGTGGAAAATACAAATAGACAATGATTCCAATAAAACGGTAAGAGATATTAAATTTCCTCAACTTTTCATAAGAAACCTGGGACCGAACGGTAAAGTCTTTTATCCTGAGCAAGCAGGAAAAGTATATGATCTATGGACAACAGGAATGGGATTTGGTGCTACGTATCCTTCCTGCCAGGCCACTATGCCCTATGTGGCTGCATATAACGGAGAAACAGGCATTTACTTTGGAATGCATGACCCAAACGTTGACATAGTTATACCATATGCTGATGGACTTAAAGAAACAAATGAGGTAGAACTTGGTTTTGAAACAAGTGCTCCTGATTATACGAAACCGGGTAATGACTATAACCGTGAAGCTCAAGCTTACTTACAATTGACAACTGACTGGTACGATGCCGCAATGATTTATCGCAATTGGGTTGAGAATAACGCAACCTGGTGGCCTGAAATTGACGAGAATGGGCGTGTAGACACTCCTGATTGGTACAAAAAACTTAATGTATGGACAAAAACTGAAAACTGGAGCGGTGAAACACCGGATGATACAACCAGGCTGGTAAAGGCTTTCCAGGAATACATGGGAATGCCCGTAGGAAATCATTGGTACAGATGGCATCACTGCCTGATGGACGGTGATTTTCCAGAATATTTTCCACCTGTAGATGGTTTTGAGGAAAATGTTATTGAGCAGCAAAATAATAACATTTATGTTATGCCATATGTAAATGGCCGTTTATGGGAGTCACAAATAGCTTCGTTTGACGAAGAAGGAGGTAGGGCTGCAGCATGTAAGGATAAAAACGGCAACCTCTATACCGGTGCTTTTGACGTTCCGACAGGTGCATTGGCAACCATGTGCCCAACGCAAAAAGTATGGCAGGATAAAGTGAAATGGTTCACAAATGAAATGTTGTTTGACACATATCATGTTAATGGCGTATATGAAGATATGGTAGCCTATTCAGCTGTTGACCGTTGCTTTGATGCTAACCATGGGCATACATTATACGGCGGTGACTATTGGCAAAAAGGCTATCAGGATATGTTTAAAGTTATAAGAAACCTTAAGCCGAAGGATGGAATACTTTGTTCCGAAGGTCCTGCAGATGCATATTCAAACATATTCGACGGAATACTTGCTTATGTAATATCCGACGGAGGAATGGAAGTTGTACCGGCTTTACATGCAGTACTGGCAAATGCTACCCAGCTTATGGGACGTTATTACTCATCAAGCGAATCAGACGTGACTTGGAAGCAGAAAAACGGCAGAGCATTTGTCTGGGGCGAGCAGCTTGGATGGTGTGATGCTGATATAATGAATTTCCCGAGCAAAGCAAGCTATTTAAGGAATACTGCAAAAGTCAGGGACCAGATCAATCGTGCTATCTATGCCGGTAAGATGGGACGTCCTCTTAAACTGGAAGGCAATTCTACTGTAACCGGCCAGGAGATTACCACAAACATAATAGAAAACGGCGTGTGGATGCTTCCACAGGACAACAAAGTAGTTGTTTTATTTACAAATGTTTCAGATGAGAATTGGACAGTAAAAGTAAATATGAACCTTTCCGATTACGGAATGAATGCCGGCAATCTGAGAATTGTTGAAAAGGGTCCAAATGGCGATATAGGCGAGTTTACATCAGAGAATACAATATCTAGGAGTTTAACATTGGCTGCCAGTGAAGTAAGAGCATGGGAGATAACTCCTGGCACAGAAAGCACAACTAAGAAAATTCTTGTTCTGTCCACCCATCCCGGTAACGAAATACTGACGACTGCAGGAATAATAGAGCAGGGAATAACAGAAGGTAAGGAAGTAAAAGTAGCAGTTGTGACTAACGGTGATTCTACAGCTGGCTCAGGTGACTATTCAGTAGGACAAAAAAGGATAAATGAATCTATTGCAGCATGCACTTACTTAGGCATGGATGCTGATGATCTGATGTTCTTAGGCTATGGTGAAAACACTATTCAAAGCTTATATACTGCTGAAACAGACGATACGGTGATTTCATCCAGCGTTGGAACAAAGACTTATGGTACTGATGGAAAACCGGATTACCATTCTCAAAGATTTGGAGAAGCCGCATCCTATACACGTGCGAATCTGATTCAGGACATAGAAACAATAATTAAGGAATACAGACCTGATGATATATATATAACTTCGCTTTATGATACAAATTCAGATAATTCATATTTCTATCTGTTTACATTAGAGACACTCCTGAAAATTAAAAAGCAGGATCCGTCTTATTCACCGAAGATGCATGAGGCGGTTATTCATAGTTCAAACGATGCAGCATGGCCTGTACGCGATGCAGTTGATGCTCCGATGACAACATTTACAAAGCCGAACATAACAGCTGTAGGTCCGGCACTTGATTGGGACATCAGGGAAAGTATAAGTGTACCCGATGATATGAAGGTTGTTCCAAGAGACAATAATAAAAAATACAATGCCATTAAATTGCTGGAATCAGTGGCAGATGAATTCAGTTTGGCTTTTGTAAAAAGTGATGAAGTATTCTGGGTAAAGGATTTTTCCAATATTGCTCCTTTAGCAACAATAACCCAGTCTTCCGAAGCTTCACAGTGGGAGCAATATGGTAAAAATGTTGCTGACGGTATTGCCGACGGTAATTCATATTACAGTTCCAGATTTACTAATAAAGAATGGTCCAGCCAGCGCGAAACTGTTGGGGCATGGATACAATTAACCTGGTCTGAACCTCAGACAATAGACTGTATTAAACTTTATGACCGTGTGACAGATTGGGAACAAATTAAAGGCGGTATATTAACCTTTAGCGACGGAAGTACAATTGAAGTAGGTGAATTACCAAACTTAGGATATGCTAAGGTAATTAATTTTACTCCCAAAACCGTTGAATGGGTCAAATTTACAGTAACTGCAGTGAGCGAGCACAGTACTAATATTGGATTGGCAGAATTTGAAGTTTATCCATATATTTCGAAAAATGACAGCCCTGATACCCCAGATAAATCACTTTATGAAGAAGCCGGAAAATATGCAAATTCAGCAATTATTAACGGATTAACGGAAGCGGGTACAGATGTAACTAATATTGTAGCAAAAATGGTAGATGGCAAAACAGCAGACCCAAGTATAAATGTAAGCTATTCTGTCAGCCCAGGGACATACCTTGAGACAGATGGAACTTCCGTTAAGTTAAAAGCACAAAAAACAACTGAAGGAAATGCTTATGAGTTTGTGACAATTACATTTACGAAGAACGGACAATCTGTAACCAAGGAAGTTTTTGTAACAATAAAAACTAGCCACGTTAAGATTGTATTGTTAAAGGATGCATATAGGAGCCAATACCTTTATGATAATAACGGCCAGGTAGCGGCCAAAAGAGATATAAATATTTATGACAAAAAAGCCCATTGGATAATTGAAGACATGGACACACATGTAATGATTAAAAATGTGGGTACCGGCAACTATATTGCTGATTTGAACGGGAAAGAGTATTTTGAATGCCTTCCGCTGGATGAGTCACATATTGAAAACTTCGGTTTCCATATGACAAAGAGTTATTTGGGATTAGTATTTGTCAATGTAAAGACATCTGCTTATATTAATGTAGAAAATGACAAAGGATATGCTGAAACTTTAAAAGAGCCGTATGTAGATGCTAATTGTTGGAGTGCAATGTATATTACTACTACTGTTGACGCAGATACTGATTTGCAATATCTGAGGAATGAGGCAGCTAAATACGCTCACATAGCGACTATATCAAATTCATCAGCTATAGGTACTGATGTAACTTCAACAATAGTACAAAGTGCAGATGGCAGTACTGACCCTGAAGTAGCTTTGAGTTATTCCGTATCACCTGGAGAATATCTTGAAGTAAAAGACGGTTCTATCATTGTTAAAGCGAAAAACAAGACAGGGAACTATGCTATAGAGACAGTAAAAATTACATTCTCCAGGAACGGTAAGTCAGTTACTAAGGATGTAAGTGTTGCAGTCAAGCCTGAAACGGAGAAAGAGACTTCTAAGAAGAAAATTCTTTACATTGCGCCGCACCCGGATGATGAAGCACTGTCTGCAGCAGGCGTAATAGCAAGAGCGGTAACGGATGGCAATGAAGTAAAAGTCGTAGTAGTGACAAACGGTGACTATTACGGTAGTAACATGGCGAAAGTGAGAATCGGAGAATCTGTCGATGCATGCACATACCTGGGGATGGATGAAGATGATATTATATTCATGGGATATGGAGATAGCACAATAAGCGGTCTATATAATGCTGAAACTGACACTACAGTGGTTCCGTCAAACGCAGGAGAGAGCACCTATGGAACAAATGAACATCCTGACTATCATTTTGACAGATTTGGAGAGCATGCAGCATATACCCGTGCAAGTATTCGTCAGGATCTAGAGACAATAATTAACGAATATAGACCTGATGATATATATACAACTTCTATTTATGATACACATTCTGATCATCAGTATGTTGGCTTGTTTGTAATTGAAACAATAATCAATGTTAAGAAACAAGATCCGTCATATTCTCCAAAGATGCATGAAGCATTGATTCATGCACCTGATGGTGAAGATAAATGGCCATTGCGTGATAAGATTGATGACCCAATGACAGCTTTTTCAAGGCCGGAAAAATTAGCAAGTAATATTCCGCAACTCAAGTGGGAAGACCGTGAAATTGTAAATGTACCTGAGGATATGATGGTTGTACCGAGAACACAAAACAAAAAATACATTGCCATTTCAAAATATAAATCTCAGGAATGTGATTACAATTACGCTTTTGTTAAGAGTGACGAAGTGTTCTGGGTAAGAGACTTTTCAAATATTGCTCCTTTGGCAGCTGTAACTGCGTCAAGTGAGAATACACAATATAAACAATTAGCTAAAAGTGCAGTTGATGGCATAGCAGATGGAAATCCAAGATATACGAGCAAAGAATGGGTATCGAAAGGTGAAAGGGCCGGAGCATGGATTCAGTTAGACTGGTCCGAATACTATACAATAGATCGTATTAGGTTATATGACCGTGTTACATTGGGTGAAAATATTACAGGAGCAACACTTACATTCAGTGACGGTAGTTCAATTAAAGTAGATGCTTTGCCGCAAGACGGAAGTGCTAAGGAAATAACTTTCCCTGCAAAAACTGTAAATTGGGTCAGACTTACTATTGATTCAACTAATCCCGAATGCTACAATATTGGACTAAGTGAAATTGAAGTATATCCAGCTTCTAATACTTCAGTAGACAAAACTGCCCTGGCAGCAAAGGTAGCTGAAGCAGAAGCATTAAAAGAAACAGACTACACAGCAGAGACCTGGGCAGTGCTTGCAGATGCTTTGAAAGCAGCAAAAGAAGTATTGGCACAGGCAGAAGCAACACAGGAAGATGTAGATAATGCACTGACAGCATTGGTAGTAGCTATAGCAGGACTTAAAGAAAAGGATGCAGGACAATCCAGACCTTTCACGATAGTACCTGCCGAAAAGCTTGACAGGACAGCGGGTATAAAGGCCGAGGTTGCTGTAACTTGCGCGAATAATGCTGGCGACCATTCCGGCAATGAAGTAGTCATATTCCAGCTTATTAAAGACAATACGCCCGTAAGCATTGTTGCTGTAGAAAGGGATATAGCAGGCGAGGAGATATTCACAGCATACTTTAATGTAATCGACCCTCAAAATAGTGGTTACAAAGTAATGGTGTTTGTATTCGACAGGTTTGACAGTGATGTTACTGCACCTATAAATCTGGCGGACCCTGTAACCATGAAATAACATGAAAATATTGTTTGACAGATATCGGGGCTGGAATTTGTCCAGACCCGATATCTATAACGAATCAGTGATTGACGCAAATAAAAAAGAGGGAGGTTAATCAAGTGAAAAAGATAACTTCAAGTATAGTGCTGGTCATTTTATTGCTGACCATGATAGTTCCATCAAATGTGTTCGCTGATGGTACAGTCAAACTGGATGCTATTTCAAATAAATATCCGGGTGACAGTGTAACAATATCCGGCACAACTAGTTTTGATGAAATTACTGTTAAAGTAATACGACCTAATAATACGGTTCTTTATGTTAATGTACTTAAAGGTGGAAACTTTACAGACGTATTTACACTTCCTGTGGATTCTCCGGTAGGTACATATAAGGTTGTTGCAGGTAAAGACAAAAATGTAGACATAAAAGAGTTTAAAGTAAGCAAAAAAGGTGGAGGAACTTATATACCTTCTGATGAGACAGATTCCAAAGAGGGAAATGTTGAGATAGAGTCCCCGGAGGGAAATGAAAACAAGGCAACTATAAAAGTAAAACCAGTAATGGATGAAAACAAAACTGCATTATCAACGATAAGTGAAGATATTTTTAAAGAGGCTCTTGAATTAGCAAAAGATGACGGTACGGGAGTAAGAACGGTAGCGATTGATGCAGCTGAAACAGAGGATGCAAAAGAATATGTAATAGAGATTCCTGCCAATATGGTGTCAGCAAATAATAAGGATATAATGATAGAGATAAAAACTCCTGTGGCAAATGTAGTAATACCTGGAAATATGTTCAACTCAGATGAACTGGCCGGAAAAGATAAAGTAGCCATAAGCTTTAGCACAGTGGACAGTTCAAGCTTAAGCGATAGCATAAGTTCTCAAATAGGTGATAGACCCGTAATAGATTTAAAGGTATATGTAGGAGGACAAATAATAAGCTGGAAGAACTCCAGTGCACCTATACAGGTTTCCATAGCCTATAAACCAACAGAAGAAGAGCTTAGTGACCCTGAACATATAGTTGTATGGTATATAGATGAGAATGGAGAAATAAAACCTGTACCCAACGGCAAGTATAATCCTGACACCGGAGAAGTTACCTTTACAACTACACACATGAGTAAATATGCAATAGCATTTGTAAAGAAGACATTTAATGATATAAGCAACTATTCATGGGCAAAAAGACAGATAGAAGTTTTGGCATCAAGAGGTATAATAAACGGGACATCAAATGAAACATTTTCACCTGGGCTTAATATAACAAGAGCAGACTTTATTACTCTGCTTATAAGGGCATTAGAACTGAATGCTGAATTTGACACGAACTTTGATGATGTGAAACCTACAGACTACTATTACAGTACAGTAGGTATTGCAAAGGCATTGGGTATTGCTGAGGGAATAGGAGATAACAGATTCAATCCGAAGGAACAAATATCAAGGCAGGACATGATGGTATTGACAGCAAGAGCCTTAAAAGTAGCAGGTAAAGAAATCGCATCAGGAGTTAAAGAAGATTTGGCAGGATTTATCGATGCTTCACAAGTTTCAGGCTATGCGGTGGAAAGTGTGGCAAGCCTTGTAAAAGAAGGTATTATACAGGGAAGCAATGACTGTATTAATCCTAAAGGTACTGCCATAAGAGCCGAAGCAGCGGTGATTATATACAGGATTTTCAGCAAATATATGTAAATCAAACATAAGTACATCAAACATAAGTACATGACAATCAAACATAAAGGCGGTATATTGCTGTCACTAAATAATGGATAGATTTTTTATTGATAGATTATTGATAAATAATATTAATATACTTTTATACAAAAAAAGTCCGGATAACAACCGGGCTTTTTAGTTTACAAAAAACAATTATGGCTAATGGCATAATCGGCTTCTATTACATATAATGTATCATTCCATAGATTTTTTGCTGGGTACAACACAGTTCATGAGTTGACAAGAATTCTACAAAGCTGATATTTTGCAATAAAAGTACATGGGCAGTACAGGAAGATACAAAAAAACAGAAAACACCAAACAAAAGGAATAAACCTGACATAAAAGATATTTTCAAAGGAAAGCAGGTGAGATGATTTAATATGGAACAGAGTTTAATGAATTGGTTTGTTACTAACGTTAAATGGGCCGGTAGTGAATATACAAATAAATCTTCCCGGCGCGGATACGCACCAGAGATAATTGTAGACCACATAACGGAAGGATCAGCGCAGAGCTGCATAAACTGGTTCAACTCCCCGAATAACACACAAAGCTCCGCACACTTTCTTGTCGCCAGAGACGGCAAGGCATACCAGTTTGTGGCTATAGAGGACAACGCATGGGCAAACGGCATAAGCACGTCAGATATACCAAAGGCAAAAGCAGCTATTGTAAGGAGCAAGGGAGTAAACCCTAATTGGTACTCAGTATCCATAGAACATGAAGGAATATACAGAGAAACCCGTGGAGCTCTGACACCGGAACAACTTCAGTCCACGATAATGCTCCACCAGTATATAATTGCCTATGTCAAGGATAAATACAATAGAGTTATTCCGGTAGACAGGGACCACATTTTAGGCCATTACGAAATAGATCCGACGCGAAAACCAAACTGTCCGGGAGAAAAGTACCCCTTTGATCAAATTATTACTGAGCTTAATAGAAAGGAGCCGATTAAATTGACCTGGAAAGATATATTGAAAAAGGTGGCCAGTGCTCCCGATGAATGGGAAAGGGCTATAAACACCGCAGTAAATTTAGCTAGCATACAAGGAGATGTAGGGGACCTAAAACAGTTGAAATTTTTGCCTCTCTTAATTGAAAAAATATACAACAGTAAGTAATTCATTATAATTGCCCTCGGGAAGCCGGGGACGTTTTTTTTCGGAATACTTAACTTGACTTGCCGTGCTGTCAATTCCATAGTATGAGTTCTGAGCCTAAGAGCTAATAAACTCGCTACAGGCAGATCAATTCGCTAATACTTCAAATATCTCTAAAAAACGCTCAAAAATACTATTTCATTACTTTAACACAATAAGTTAACTTATATTGAAAATACTGGTAAATTGTATATAATTTGGATAAAACTATGGGGAGGTTTTAACATGAAAAAGTTTATATCCGGCATACTTGTTGGAATTATTCTGATGCTCACGCTTACAACTTTTGCAGCAGGAGCGGTTAAAGAGGCATGGTTTAATAAAGAGATCAAACTCGAAGTTGACGGAAAAACAGTGAACACTGATATTGTTACGTTTGTCTTAGGGGGTGCTGTTAACGGTACGAATTATGTTTCAGCGCGGGCTCTGGCAGAAGCCTTAGGGGCAAAAGTAGAATGGGACGGGAAGAATAAAAAGATATCAGTTACATCAAAAGATAATATTAATACGGTGGAGCAAACAGCAGAGTATAAGTACGTAGGAAGTGCAGAGAGCAATAAATACCATCTTCCGTCATGCCGCTACGCAAAAGAAATATCAGAAAAAAATTTAGTCAAATTTAAAGATAAATCGGATGCCGAAAGTAAGGGGTATGAACCATGCGGTGCATGTAAGCCATAACAGTAGCCCCATTACGGGGCTTTTTTTGCAAAAAACCTACACTTATTGATGCGGTTAAGGCTTTGCCATTATTCAATGGTCAAACAAGAGTATTATATGGTTAACAGCATTTTTAAGATTAACAGCATTTTCAAGGTTAATAGCATTTTCGAAGAGGACATTAAAGTCAGATTATATATTAAAAAGCCTTAAAAACTCTTAAAGTTTTATACAATATTCTTCACAATATTTTAAGAGCATTTTTACTGCATATAGCAAAAATACAGTAAAAAACTAAAACCGCCTAACAATTCATGTCAGGCGGCTTTTCACTGGTGCGCCATCAGGGACTCGAACCCGGGACACCCTGATTAAGAGTCAGGTGCTCTACCAACTGAGCTAATGGCGCATATTTTCTTGTTTTTCGCTAATTTTGGTGGCGAACAATTATATATTATAAGGGCTAACTATATGATTGTCAACAAATATTTTGTAATATTTATATGGAAAATAAAAACAGATATTAATGACATCAGATATCCGAGAAAATAATATTTTATTCGTAATAACAGCAGGTTGTGATATAATAAAAAATGGCAGTTTTAGAACTGGGAAATTATTAGCAAAAAGCTTTACTAGATTTTTAAGTAGAAAGCTTTATTAGTTTGTATTATTTAACAACTTAATTTGTGTAAAGGATTTAATGTACGTGAGAGGTAGAAATATGTCCAATTATAAATTTGATATTGCCAGACTCGACAGCATTATAAAAAGAACTATTGATGCTATCAACAATACAAAATATGAAATATATGACATAGCTGAAGGTGCAAGAAGGGAATGTCAAAGACTTGAGGAAGAACTGCAGAATTTAAAAATACAGGTTAATGAGCTGGTTAATACGGTAGAGAATATGGAAAGGGAACTCAGAGAGAGTAAAAAAAAGCTGGCTCATGTTAATAAACATTTTGACAAGTATTCAGAAGAAGAGTTAAAGGAAGCGTATGAAAAGGCCGATAATCTTCGTATAGGACTTGCAGTAAAGCGTGAACAGGAGCAGTACTTGATAAAGAGGAGGAATGATCTGGAGGTGAGGTTGAAAGAGGCCAGTAGGACAGTGCAGAAAGCAGAAAGCCTTATTTCCAATGTGGGTGTTGTATTGGAATACTTATCTGGAGATCTCCAGGAAATGAGTATACAAATCGAGGATATGCAGCAAAAACAACTATTTGGCCTTCGAATAATAAAAGCACAGGAAGAGGAGAGACAGAGAATAGCAAGGGAGATTCATGACGGCCCTGCACAATCTATGTCAAATGTAGTTATAAAAGCAGAGGTATGTGAGAGACTTATCGACATAGATGTGGAAAAGGCCAGGAAAGAGCTTAGAAATCTCAAAAAGATAGTTAGATATAGCCTTCAGGATGTCAGAAAGATTATATACAAATTAAGGCCTATGTCTCTTGACGACTTGGGGTTGATTCCCACACTTCAGAAATTTTTATTAACATTCCAAGAGGAGTCAGGTATTGCTATATCTTTTAAGACTATTGGAACATGTTGCGACATGAAGCCGGAAATTTCTCTTACTATATTCAGAATAGTTCAGGAGGCGATCAGTAACGTCAATAAACATGCAAACGCACAAAATGTTGCAGTAATCTTAGAATTCTTAGAAAACAGTATTAGATTATGCATATTTGATGATGGTAAAGGGTTTAGAACAGAGGATTTGAAAAAAACAAGTCAAGACATATACAGCGGATTTGGATTATATAGCATGAAAGAAAGAGTGGAACTTCTCAGCGGTGAGTTCCAGGTTAATTCAGAACTGGGAAAAGGAACAAGATTAAATATAACAATACCTTTTGCGAAAAAAGAGGGGGTTACAAATGGTACGGGTGCTGATAGCTGATGATCATTCAATGGTGCGTCAGGGCCTCAAGCAGATACTGGAGTTAGAAGAGGATATAGAAGTTGTGGCACAGGCTTCAAATGGAGATGAAGCAGTTGCAATTTCAAGAGAATGCAAGCCTGATGTCATCCTGATGGATATCAACATGCCAGGCAAAAATGGCTTACAGGCAATAGAGGAACTAAAGAAAGATAGTTACTGTCCTAAGATAGTCGTTCTGACTATACATGAAGATCGTGAATATCTTTTTAAAACACTGCAGCTAGGCGCTGAAGGATACGTACTTAAAGATGCCGAACCATCCATGTTGATTGATGCAATCAGGAATGTGTATGAGGGCCAATCTTACATCCAACCGAATATGACTAAAGAACTGGTGAGGGAATTTAACAGAATAACTCTTAACGAGAAGGAAAAACAAGAAAAAGTAAACCTCACATCCAGAGAAATTGAAGTATTAAAGTTGATAGCCGAAGGCATGATTAATAAGGAAATAGCAAAGAAGTTATATATTAGCGAGAAAACAGTGAAAAATCATGTTTCAAATATATTTAAAAAGTTGCATGTATCTGACAGAACACAGGCAGCCATATATGCTTTCAGAAACAACATAAAGGATTAATTCTGCTCTGTGTTTCTGCATTTTGACAACAAGCAGAAATGAAAAGCATTGTTTGGCAGAAGTAAAAAGCTGAGTTTATATTATAAACCCAGCTTTTTCTTTATCTCATCTTCTGTCATGCTTTTTGTAAAAATTCCCATTGCCCCATGAGTTCCAATGTCAAAAATAATCATTTTCGCAAGATTGTTTTTCTCATCATCCGTCATATTATACAACTCTTCAAGGAATTCCTTTCCTTCAGGCACTTTATCAATAATATAATATTTTGCGCCATAAGTGGAGAGAGAGGAAATGAAATCACTACTGTTCCATATATCATTTGGAATTCTTATTAGTATTTCATGGGCAAAGCTTGAGTTTTTCTTACCCAATATCAGGGATAATATTGGATTTCCTTCGCTAGAAGGCACTTTCCTATAGATATAGTCAAGATTCATATTCTTTGCAATATCCAGGAATTTCATAGCGTAATTTTCTCTTGCAGAATGAGCATTTAATAACATGGAACTGGAAATTTCCATAACTACTCCGCTGTCTGATTTTAAGGCCGATATTATTTTATGTGCATAATTTCTTGCATTCTCTTCGTTTAGAATTGGATAAGATAAAGTATATTGCGGTAAATTAGAACCCCTATTGCTGTTTTTATTTTTTGTTAGTTTGATTTCCGAATTTTTTTTTAACATTTTTTATCCCGCCTATCTTTTTGATTATTTTTTTGACAAATATTAATAACCATTCTAAACAAATACTATTAGTCCTTATAATTAGTCTTTATAAGTCAGTCTTTCTGAATAAGTTCTTTAAATGTTCTGCCTTTAAGTATACTTGCAATTATATTTTTTGCAAGAAGGAATGCAATAGGACCAAGTATCATTCCAAAGACACCCAAAGTTCTCAGACCGACATATATGGCTATAAGAGTGATCAATGGATGAATACCTATCTGTCCGCCAACAATTCTTGGTTCAATTATTTGCCTGATTATAAGGACTATAACATAAAGTATCAGTAAAGATACGCCAAGCCTTGTATTTCCTATTAGTATTGAATAAATACCCCACGGTATAAGAACCGTTCCGGTACCAAGTATAGGTAAAATATCTATAAAACTGATTATTAAGGCAAGCAGAGCCGAATATCTAACCCGTATAATAGATAAACCAATAAAGAGTTCCGTAAATGTAATGCACATAATTATAAGCATTGCTTTTAAATATCCAAACATAGCTGAGAAAGCACTGCTCTTTATAGTAGAAAGCTTTGCAATCCAACTTTCGGGAAGCTGTTTTTTAACAAAACCATAGATTATTTCCCTATCACTTGCAAAGAAATATGTAGCCATTATTGTGGCAAAAATGAATATGATAGCATTTGGTATTGATATAGCAGTTGTGATGGCGCCTCCGGCAACAGATTTCGACAAGTTGATTAATGAAGCTGAAAGATTGGATAATACAGCACCGATATCCTTGGTAATATCATCTGGCAGCCACTCATATATTTTCACTGCTTTGTTAAAAAGTATGTTCAAATTTGTTATCAAATCATTAATGTAATTTGGAATATTAAATATTATGCTTTCAATTTCATTTATAAGTCTAAGAATAATTAATGCCAATATGAAGCCAATAATCAGCAATAATAAAAGAAGAGATATAAGGGCTGCAATTTTTCTATTAAGCTTAAGTTTACGGGTTAAGAATCTTATAACTGGCTCCATTAACAGTGAAACTATAAATGCGATAACAAATGGTGCTAAATAGGAGCTTAATTTAAATATGATATAGGCTGCTAATACAGCCGCAAGAATACACAATAATAATTTAATAACTTTTTTTAGACTTATATTGAAATTATAACCCATCAATTTTATCTTCAAATTCTCCTTGATGTATTAAATATATTACTTAATTATAGTTTAAAGCAAGCAACATTAGACGTCAATAAAAAATAATTATATAAAAAAGTAATGAACCTGAGCCTTTCTTCTGCATTGAACGGACAGTAGAAATGAGTTTGTGTTTAGTATGTAACTAAGCTGAAAGGAAATACTGAATAGTAAATTGTTGCTAACATGGCAGTAGTACAACTTGGCAAAAAGAACTATATTCATTATAATATTATTTATCAAATTTATATGTATAATTTGCTTTTTATGCAAATGGAAGGATGGCGTATGGACATTATGGGGGAAAACCGGCGGGATATATTGATAAAAGTTGCCCGGATGTACTATGTCGATGGGCTTTCCCAGGAAGAGATAGCCAAAAGAATAAATGTTTCAAGATCCAGTATATCCAGGATGCTAAAAACGTGCCTGGAAGAAAAGATAGTTGAAATAAGAATAAATGACACAAGCTCCATGGGTGTTTATTTGCAGAACTCAGTCAAACAAAAGTATGGACTGGATGAAGTGCTTGTGGTGCCTACGGGATTTAATCTGGAGGAGACGGTCATTAATATAGGAAAAATTGCAGCAAAACATCTGGAGTCAATACTAAAAGATGGAATGACTCTTGGGTTGGCTTGGGGAACGACTGTATATTATTTTGTGCAAGCGTTTAAACCTCTAAGAAAGCCTGAGGTGGACGTTGTTCAGCTCATAGGAGGGACTGGTTCCAGGGATATAAAAACAGATGGCCTTGAGTTGACACGAAGTATAGCAGAACAACTAAACGGTAAATGTTATGTATTTCATGCTCCCTTGATTGTCCAGAGCAAGGTACTGAAAGATCTATTACTGAAGGAGCCGGATATAGCGATACACTTTAGCAGATTTGATAAAATCGATATTGCTGTAGTTGGTATAGGTTCCAGTAATAGGGAGGTAGATGCACTGTCAAAGGCAGGGTACCTGACACCCGAGCAATCCGAAGAATTGATCCGGATGGGAGTAGTAGGCAATGTATGCGGAATTCATATTGATATAAACGGGAAGTTGTGTGATGTGGATTTGAATGAAAGAACTGTAGGCATCAGCCTTGATACGCTCAGAAAGGTGCCCCAGGTCATAGGAATCGCAGCGGGACCTGAAAAAGTAAAGCCTATAATGGCAAGCCTCAGAGGTAAACTGATAAAAACACTGATAACTGATGAATCAACAGCTCTGGCACTGCTCCAAAATCAATGATTTGTTTTAAATAAAAAATGGCCTGACAGCTGGCTATGTCTGAAAAACAATAAATAGCGGTATTACAAATATAAGGGTATCCAAAAAGGATCCCTTTTTTTGTTGCCATATCCCCAAATTATCCAAAAGCTATACACTCTACTGTAGCTCTGTTAGTGTTTACTATGCACAAATGTGCAATAAAAATAAAATATGAACAATTGACATTTATATAATCAAATGTTACAATAGAGGCAAATATTGCACAAATTTTCAAGGAGGTGTGGATATATAAAGAAAAGCCGCACGGATTTATTAGTTGATGTAGCTCGGATGTATTATTGCGAAGGTCTTTCTCAAGAAGAGATTTCACAGACAATTCATCTTTCAAGGTCCAGTGTATCAAGGATGCTAAAACTATGTCTTGAGAAGAAAATTGTAGAATTCAGAATCAATGATACAGATTCTATGAAAGTGTATCTTCAGGACACAATCAAAGAGAAATTCGGGCTTAAGAAAGTGCTGATTGTCCCTACAGGCTTTAATCATGAGGAAACTATCATTAATTTAGGGAAGGAAGGTGCAAAATATCTTGAATCGGTTCTCGTAAATGGGATAAATCTCGGAGTAGCGTGGGGAACTACTTTATACTATTTAGTGCAGGCTTTTTTTCCCGAAAGAAAGATAAATGTGGATGTTATACAGCTAATAGGAGGAACCTGCTCCAGAGATATTGAGACTGACGGTCTGGAGCTTACGACGAATATTTCAAAGCGGTTGAAAGGAAATTGTTATGTATTTCATGCTCCTTTGATTGTACAAAATAAGATATTGCGAGATATGTTACTTCAAGAACCGGATATATCAGCCCATTTTAAAAGATTCAATGAAATCCAGATTGCATTAGTTGGTATTGGTTCAAGCATGCCTGATGCAAATGCATTGGTAAAGGCAGGTTACATCACGCCTACTCAGTCGGAAGAGCTAATGAGTATGGGGGTAGTTGGGAATATATGCGGAAATCACATAGATATAAATGGCACACTATGTAACGTTGAAATGAATGAAAGAACTATAGGTATAGGTCTGGAAGAACTTAAAAGAATTCCAAACGTAATAGGAATAGCTGCAGGTAAGAGAAAGATAAAGCCGATATTGGCAAGCCTCAGGGGTAATATCATTGACACTCTTATTACGGATGAAATAACAGCTATAGAACTATTAAAGGAGTCAAAGGATCTAACAAAATAATATTTACGAGGTGAAAGTAATGACTGATACAAAAATCAGCAAAGAAAAATTAAAAGAGATTTATATTAAGATGAACCACACCAGAAAGTTTGAAGAAAAGGTAGCTTACTTTTTCTCAAGGGGAATGGTTCATGGTACTACCCACCTGTATATCGGTGAAGAAGCTTCGGGAGTAGGAGCATGTTGTGCACTGGATAAAGAAGACTATATCACAAGTACACATAGAGGTCATGGGCACTGTATAGGGAAAGGGATTGACCTTAATAGAATGATGGCCGAACTGCTAGGTAAATATACCGGTTACTGTCATGGAAAAGGTGGTTCGATGCATATAGCAGACCTTACGATGGGTAATCTGGGTGCAAACGGTGTCGTTGGGGGTGGATTGCCTATAGCTGTAGGTGCTGCCCTAACCATGAAAATGAAAAAAAGGGATAATATAGTGGTGTGCTTCTTCGGAGATGGTGCCGCTAATACCGGCAGTTTCCATGAATCAGTAAATATGGCTGCAGTATGGGAGTTACCGGTACTATTCTTCTGTGAAAATAATCTCTATGGCATGTCAACTCACATTAAAAGAGCAATGAAAAACACGAATATTGCAGATAGGGCAATAGGATATGGAATACCTGCAAAAACAATTGATGGAAATGATGCAATAGAAGTCTATAACACAGTGCGTGAGGCTAGAGAATATGTAAAGAAAAATGGCCCGATGCTAATAGTTTCCAATACGTACAGGATCTCGGGACATTCCAAAAGTGATGCAAATGTATACAGGACAAAGGAAGAAATCGCAGAATGGAGAGAAAAATGTCCAATCAAAAGAATGAGAAAATATCTCGAAGATAATAAAATATTCACAGCAAAAGAACTCGATGAGATGGATGAGCAGACAACCAATGATATAGAAAATGCAGTTATATATGCACAAAACAGCCCGAATCCATCAATAGATACATTATTGGAAGATGTATATGCGTAAAAAGGGAGGTCCTAAAATGAGAGAAATTACATATGCACAAGCAATCAGGGAAGCAATGTGTGAGGAAATGCGCAGAGATGAAAACGTATTCCTGATGGGTGAAGATGTTGGTATATATGGAGGAGCTTTTGGCGTGTCACTGGGTATGTGGGAGGAATTCGGAGATGAAAGAGTAAGGGATACCCCGATTTCCGAAGCTGCTATAGCTGGCGCTGCAGCAGGAGCTGCGGTAACAGGTATGAGACCTATTGCGGAATTGATGTTCAGTGATTTTATAACAATTGCAATGGAACAGCTAATTAACCAAGCTGCAAAAATGAGATACATGTTCGGTGGAAAAGCACAGGTTCCAATGGTACTAAGGGCTCCTACAGGCTCAGGTACCGGGGCGGCAGCTCAGCACTCACAGAATATTGAGGCTTGGTTGATGAATATTCCCGGACTTAAAGTCGTTATGCCAGCAACTCCTTATGATGCAAAAGGCCTATTAAAGGCAGCGATTAGAGATAATAACCCGGTTGTTTTTCTTGAACCGAAATTGTTGTATAGAAAAAAAGGATTAGTTCCTGAAGAAGAATACTTAATACCAATAGGAAAAGCAGACATAAAAAGAGAAGGCAAAGACTTGACAATAATTACATGTGGACGTATGGTGCCGACCTGCTTAACTGTTGCTGATGAAATGGCAAAGAAAGGCATTGATATAGAAGTTATTGATTTAAGAACTTTATTGCCCTTAGATAGGGAGACGATTGTTGCATCAGCTAAAAAGACAGGAAAAGTTCTAATTGTTCATGAAGGTGTACAAACAGGCGGTATCGCAGGGGAGATAACAGCTTTAATTGCGGATAGTGAAGCATTCTTTTACCTTGATGCTCCCATCAAGAGACTTGGCGGAGCTGATGTGCCGATCCCGTACAATCCGGAACTTGAGAAAAATGCAGTACCTACTGAAAATTCTATAACAGAAGCTGTTTTGCAGCTTATCAAATAAGGAGGGATTGTGGGTGGCAGTAGAAATCATAATGCCCAAAGCTGGAATGGCAATGGAAGAGGGTACGGTAATTGAATGGCTTAAGAAAGTGGGAGACAAGGTTGAGGCCGGAGAACCTCTTTTAATAATAGAAACAGATAAGACCACTATGGAGATAGAATCACCGGCATCAGGATACCTTCTGAAGATATTATATGATAGCGGAGATGTAGTACCTGTAGTTCAAACCATAGGATATATCGGAGACATGGGTGAGGAGCTGCCTGACAAAGCAGTTGAAGATAAAGAAATACCGGCTGATAATGAATCAGCAGAAGAAAAAACAGCAAAAAGTGAAAGCAAGGATACTAAAAAATTAAGTATTGCCGGAAACAGAGTCGCAGCTACACCGGCGGCAAGAAGAATAGCTACGGAAAAAGGAATTGATTTGAGCAAAATAACAGGTACCGGAAGATTTGGCGAGATCAAAGCAGCAGATGTAGAAAAGGCTGAAGCAGTAAAGGCAACTCCTCTTGCCAGAAGAATTGCAGAGGATCAGAACATTGACCTGAGCCGGATACAAGGAAGCGGTTTCAATGGTAAAATAAGAAAAGAAGATCTTGGGCTTACGGTGCATCAACAGGAAAAGGCAGTTGCCGACGTTTTGAAAACTGAGCCTGCTGTTGCTGAGAGGAAGCCATTGAAAGGTATGCGTAAGGTAATAGCAGACAGGATGCTGAAAAGCCACACCGAGATACCGCCGGTAACATTGAATGTAAAGGCAGATGTTACAGAACTTGTCGCATTAAGAGAAAAACTCAATGCAGCATTAGGATTTAAAGTGTCTATCAATGATTTCATATTAAGGGCAACTGCTCTTTCTCTTAAGGAATCACCAAACATTAATGTAAGTCTTGAAGATAATGAACTGGTATTTAAGTCTGAGGTAAATGTTGGTATGGCAGTAGCACTTGATGACGGACTTATTGTACCTGTATTAAGAAACATTGATAAAATGTCTCTTGTTCAGATTGCAGAAAAGAGCAAAGAGCTTGCAGGTAAGGCAAGGGAAGGGAAATTACTTCCTGATGATTACACAGGTGGTACTTTTACAGTATCGAACCTGGGTATGTTTGACATTACAGCTTTTACGCCCATTATAAATCTGCCAGAGGCAGCTATACTGGGGGTATGTACTATTGAAAATGAGCTGAAGATGATTGATGGTAAAATTGAAAACAGAAGTATTATGGGGCTCAGCTTAACATTCGATCACAGATTAATAGACGGAGCGCAAGCAGCAGTTTTTTTGAAGAAGATAAAGCTGTTGCTCCAGAACCCATTAAAGCTTATTGTGTGAATTTTTATTTGGTGAAGGTGGGAAAAACGAGTTGTTTTTCACCTTCACTGATTTATAGGATATTTAAAAAACTGGGAGTGAAATAAATGGCTAAAGGAGTTATAATGCCTAAAGCAGGCATGGCGATGGAAGAAGGTATTATTATAAAATGGCTAAAAAAAGAAGGCGATTCTGTCAAGGTGGGGGAACCACTGCTTGTTATAGAAACTGACAAAACCAGTATGGAAGTGGAAGCTGAGGTTTCCGGTGTTTTACTTAAGATTATGAAGGATGAGGGAGAAGTAGTACCCGTAACAGAGGTTATTGCATATATCGGTGAAGCCGGAGAAAAAGTGGGTACCCCTGAAGAAGCTGTAAAAAATTCCGCCAAAGGCAAATCCACAGAGGAAAAGATATCTGAAACCATGCCTGAAACCGAAAGTTATGATGTTGTTGTTATAGGCGGCGGCCCAGCAGGATATGTTGCAGCCATTAAAGCAGCACAACTTGGAGGAAAGGTCGCTCTTATAGAAAAGGATAATGTAGGTGGTACCTGCCTCAATAGAGGATGTATACCAACAAAGACTTACCTTAAAAATGCGGAAATAATTCATAATATCAAAAATGCAAATAAAAGAGGTATAATTCTTGAGAATTCAACATTTATAGTTGATATGCATGAAACTGTAAAGGTGAAAAATAATGTTGTCAAAACTCTTACCTCAGGTATTGTTAGCTTATTAAAAAGTAATGGCGTAAAGATATATACTGGCACCGGATATATTATGAAGGATAAGAGCGTAAAAGTCGGTGAAGAAAGATTGACGGCACGCAAAATAATACTTGCCGGCGGTTCAAAGGCAAATAAGATAAATATACCTGGCATTGAAAGCTCACTTGTTTTAACAAGTGATGATATCCTTGATTTAAAAGAGCTTCCAAAAGAACTTGCTATTATCGGTGGTGGTGTAATAGGTGTCGAAATGGCGATGATATTCAGTGCCTACGGTAGCAAGGTCACTATAATTGAACTTATGGATCGCATTGTTCCCGGAATGGACAGTGAAATCTCTAAAGAGCTTACTAAATCTCTGACAAAACTGGGTGTCAAGATCATGACCTCCCAAAAACTTGAAAAAATCGAGGAAAAAGGAGACAGATTGTATCTCTACCTTGACGGCAATCAGGTGGTTGAAGCTGAAAAGGCTCTCCTTTCAATAGGAAGGATTCCTGATATAGAAGGAATTGGAGAAATAGAGTTTGAGATGGAAAAAGGCAAAATAAAAGTAAATGATAAAATGGAAACCAGCGTTGAGGGGATTTATGCGCCAGGAGATATAAATGGAAGAATGATGCTTGCTCATGCAGCATTTAATATGGGTGAAACTGCAGCTATAAACGCTATGGGTGGAGATACAAGAGCAGACCTCAGATACGTTCCGAGCTGTATCTATACAATGCCTGAGGTAGGTTCTGTAGGGTTAACAGAAGAAGAAGCGAGAGAAAAATATGACATCAGCATAGGAAAATTTCCTTTTGCTGCAAATGGAAGGGCTTTGGCATCGGGAGAGTCTGCAGGGTTTATTAAGGTAATTATCGATAAGAAATACGGGGAAATACTGGGCGTGCATATAATTGGCCCGGGTGCTGCTGAAATAATAAACGAGGCGGCAGCATTAATGTCCGCGGAAATTACGGCCTATGAAGCAGCCAATATAATACACGGACATCCTACATTCTCAGAAGCTTTTATGGAGGCATGTGCTGATAGTTTGGGAATTTGTGTTCATCTGCCGAAAAAAGATATAGTGTAAGCATGAAAAATAATACGATAAAAAGACCCCAGTTTTGGTTTGATTGACTTATGATAACAAATAATCCAAAGGGGGTCTTTTTTAATTGCCGCAACTGGCGTATATACATTTTTTCTAATTATTTTTTACACTTAACCTCCAATGCTAACTTCAAACCCATTAGATAAGAACATTTCCTTAATCTCCAGCATTTTGTCCTTTGTAGGGGGCACAATATTTTTTAATTCATAGTCTTTATTTAGTCTGTCATATTTTTCCATGCCTAGTCTATGATACGGTAACAAATCCACTCTTATACCGGGAGCATATTCATTCAAAAATACTATCATATTCTCAAAGTTCTCCTTGTAGTCATTTATTCCCGGAATAACAGGTACTCTTGCAACAATAGACTTTCTTAATTTTACTAATTTTTTGAAGTTCTCCAATATCAATTCGTTAGCCACGCCAGTGTATTCTTTGTGTTTCTTGCTATCCATCAGCTTGAAATCGTATAAGAACAAATCTATATACGAAGAAACTTCTTTCATATGCTCCCATGGTACAAAGCCGCATGTTTCGATACAGGTGTGAATTTGATTTTGTTTGCATAGTTTTGCCAACTCAAACAAGAATTCATATTGAACAAATGCTTCTCCGCCAGAAAAAGTAACTCCACCACCCGAATCGTTATAAAACATTTCATCTTTCAGAACTTCTTGAACTACTTCATATGGTGTCATTTCTTTACCTATAATCTTCAAAGCTTCTGCATTGCAAACTATAGTGCATTTGTTACAAAGACAGCATTTGTCCTTATCAATTATAATAACATCATTTCGTGATGAAAGAGCACCATAATCACACTTCTTTATGCACATTCCACATCTTATACACTTGTTTTTCCAATAGACCAACTCAGGTTTTACATGCAAGGATTCAGGATTTGCGCACCACTTACATCTTAATGGACACCCTTTAAAAAAAACCAGTGTTCTTATTCCAGGACCATCGTGGATAGCATACCGTTCTATATCAAAAATTACTCCACTTTTTACTTTATTGTTTTGCATCATTATAGTATTCTCCTATTCTACTATAGACTGTGTTCAGTTCTTGCAATAATATCGTCCTGGGTAGCAGGTTCAAGATTGATGAATAAAGCGCTGTATCCAGCAACTCTAACTACCAGGTCTTTATATTTCTCCGGTGTCTTTTTAGCTTTTTTTAGAATTTCTGACGAAACTACGTTAAATTGTACATGCCATCCACCCATCGTAAACAATGTCCTTATGAGTGATTCCATTCTCTTCATACCTTCATCAGTTTCAAGAGCTCCGGGACTTATTTTTAAGTTTAATAGATTGCCTCCGGTAATTAATATATTAGGCATTTTAGAAATTGATTTAATCACGGCTGTAGGTCCAAGTTTGTCTGTGCCATGATATGGTGAGCATCCTTCCGAAAGAGCTTCACCAGCATACCTGCCTTCTGCGCTTGCTCCTACAGGCAAGCCGCTTGGCACATTCGCTGATATGGTAGCTGTACACGGGTAACTTATGCAGCCAATAGGGCCCCTTCCATACCTGGTATTTTTATATTTTGCCAATTCGCGTATAAATATCATATACACTTCATTAGCTATTTCGTCTACATAATCGTCATCATTACCGAATTTAGGTGCCTTATTCAAAAGCATCTGTCTGATTTGCTCACCCTCATGACCCTCAAAGTTTGAATCCAGAGCGTTTTTTAAATCTTCACCGTTAATTACTTTTTCCTCAAACACCAACTTTTTTATGGCAGCTAAGCTGTTGGCAGCATTTACAACACCAGTTTCAGGCCCTGTTACCATATCATAAATTGCTCCTCCTTCTTTTGGCGTCTTTCCACGTTTTATGCAATCCTGGACAAGACCTGAACAGAAAGCATCAGGAACCAGTTCTTCTATTGAATAATCTATTACATGTTCACCTGATACCCTTAATTTCACAAAGTACTCCATTTGTTTTGAAAAAGCCTGCATAACTTCATCAAAGCTATTAAATGTTGTTAAGTCTTTGTCCTGTTTAAGCAGTTGTATACCGGTATTTGGGTCTTTACCGCCATTAAGAGCAATTTCCAGTATTTTAGGGAAGTTTGTGAAACTCATCCCAGCAGCACGGTAACCATGTTTACCTGGAATTATTGGCTCTATGCAACCAACAATTGCGTAATTATTGGCATCTTCCAAGGTAACACCTCTGTTTAAAAGCGAAGGTATCATCAGGTCGTCATTGTGCATTGCCGGCATACCAAATCCGAGCTTTATAACTTCAATACATTTCCTAAGGTATATAGCAGGATTCTTCTTATTGTACCTTGCTGAAACGTTTGGCTGGGGCAAACGAGTCAGGCTGACACTGTCTAAACAAAGCATTGTCAAATTGTTGACAGCATCTTTTCCTTCCGGGGTTATTCCACCTAAGGTAAGGTTTTGGTAAGTCGGTCCACCGCCACTGAAACGAGTGTGCGACCACGGTCTGATTTTTACTATTCCAAATGATTTAATCCATAAACATGCCAGCAGTTCAACAACTTCTTCATCCGTGAGCATGCCGGACTTAACATCTTTAAGATACAATTCATATAAATATTGGTCTAACCTGCCAAAGGACATGGAGTGCCCATTACTCTCTATCTGGGATATCAGGTGCATGAACCACACTGACTGTAAGCCTTCATGGAAAGTTTCTGCAGGAAATTCGGGAACCTTTCTGCAAATATGTGCTATTTTTTCCAGCTCGGCCTTTCTTCTTTCATTGCTTTCAATGCTTGCCAGCTTTAGGGCTAAGTCAGAATAACGATGAGCAAAATTAATAACCCCTTCATATGCTATTTTTACAGCCTCAAAGAATATACGCTTTTTGTAGCTTGACGGATCTGAATTATCAAGAGCATTCAGTTCTCTATCCACATCTTCAATTATTCCTCTTACACCATACTTAACTATCTTGGGAAAATCCAGCATTATATGGCCGTCTCCTGAGGTCATATTTCCATTTGCAGATAGTACGCCCATTTTATATGCGGATTTTACATCTTCCGGCAATATTGCGTTGCACCTGTCCTGTAGGGTACGTCCCTTCCACCATTGAGCAAGTTCCAAAAGCTCACTTCGTACTTCAGGAGATATTTTAAATCTGTCTCCAGGTCTCTTAGGGATTTCATCTATTTCCTCGAATATCCAATCTATACAGTATTCCGGGAAAATAGCCGCAGCACGGAGCTTTCCAGCTTGATTTCCTACTATCAGCTGACCGTCTTCAATAAAAATAGTCATGTTTTCCAAAACATTTTTTAAGGCTTTTGCTCTTCTGATGATCATTGGCTCGCTAATTGTGTTTTGGTATGTTTGAGTAAGAAGTCTAATTCTCTCAATGCATATTTCTTGCTCTACATTTATCGATTCTGCTTTTAGTTTTTCAATACGTTCCTTCATTTCCTGTGTTAATACCGGCTGTCTATAGTTCAATTTAAGATCATTTGTCCTGTCCGATGCCTTTGATTTCATATAAATTGTTTGATACATTTTTTTACCTCCCTCTATGAATCAGCTTTGCCTGTGAATAGAAATTCTGCTGAATAGAAATTCTTATAATTTACATTTTTTATATCTCTATGCCATTTGCAAATCTAATTCCGTTTATAAATATCCATATACAAATAACATTTTAGATAAAAAAACATAACATGTCAATAAATAAGTATAAAAATGATTACTAGTTTACAAATGTAAACATAGTGAGTATGCCGGATATAAGGCACAAATAAAAGTTATTAAATAAATATTGATATTTACAAATAGATATATTAATATTAAATATACAAATAAAAACTTATTGTTCGATGTTAGAGTACATAAGGTATATATAAACTTAGGAATATTAATCGAAATCTGTTATGTTGCTATACCAAGAATACAAAGACAAAATTGAAAGACAAAGAGGTATAACAGTATTGAGCAAAGTGATGTTGTGTAATAATTTTTTAAAACCTTACATTATAGTATTAAATAATGGTGTGGCAGGTGTCCTGAGCGCTGAGAATTGTAATAGATAGTGGCTATATTGTATAGAATACTAAAACAAAAAGGTGAATTTGCCTGATAAGAAGCGAGAACATATTGGTACCGCTTTCGAAAACTTAACATTAAAGGATCATTATGGTAATATATACTTTCAGAGAATTATGACAATATATAAGGGATAAAAATTTTGGAATGTGGCTCTGTTAACTTAGTATGAAAAGAATGAGACCTAAAAGGACTCTAGTAGGCTCAAAAAGAAAAAAGCCTACAAATGGAATCGACTAAATGTAAAATAACACGAAAAGAAGTAATGCGCAA
>Ga0134099_1000698_pt1 | contig 36607 bp, 30 predicted proteins | sample 10_taG_2_FD_105482 | JGI IMG/M metagenome (GOLD analysis project Ga0134099, IMG submission 105482) | Switchgrass degrading microbial communities from high solid loading bioreactors in New Hampshire, USA - 10_41_5_180_A2 metaG | ecosystem: Engineered > Bioreactor > Semi-continuous > Anaerobic >...
CTGCTCCCCAGCCTCCTATTGATATAACCGTTTTCAGGTTGGGATTCAGGGCTTTCATTTTCTTCAGTATGTCAAGATTTTTAAGGTGGCTACCGGTAACCTCACCGTCTTTGACAAGGGCAAAAGCATAGTTTATATGGGTCAGCTTCATGACATCCTCCTCTATAAGAGTATGTGCCCCCTTGTCTCCGAGGTAAGCGGCTATTATAAATTTCGATTCCTTTCTTTTTTCATTCATAATTGAACCCTCCTTGACACTATGATATTAACAGTCTTGACACTGTTATTAACTTTTTCTTTTTTGCTTTCATATTTCTTTACTACAGCATATCTTTCTTAACCAATGTATATATCAGCTCGCCAAAAAGCGAATTTGCCCAGGCAAACCAAGACCTTGTATACGCAGAGGGGTTGTCGGGATTAAATCCCTCATGCATGTATCCGGTGCCCGCATCGGTATTTTCAAGCATGGCGACGATATCCTCAATCTCTTTGCTTTCAGTTGAGGTCAGTGCCTGCACGGCAAGCGCTATGTGCCATATATAACCTTTTGGGGTATGGGGGCTTCCTATTCCCTTTGCATACTTTCCCTTGTAATAATAGGGATTTTCCTCACTCAATATAAACTTCCTGGTGTTTATGTAAATCGGATCATCCGCCGTTGTATATCCCAAGTACGGTATGGACAAAAGGCTGGGGATATTGGCGTCATCCATGAGGTTGTAATTTCCCATGCCATCGGTCTCGTAGGCATATATCCTCCCATATGCAGGATGCTCGACTATTCCGTATTTTTTTATTCCGCTGTCTATTTCAGCTTTCAGTGAAGAGGCTTTTCTTCCCACCTCTTCATCCTTGTAAACTTCAGCCGCAATTTCCTCAATGTATCCCAGGACCACCACTGCAAACATGTTTGAGGGGATAAGATAACCATACTTGCAGGCGTCATCGCTCGGCCTGAACCCGGACCAGGTCATTCCCGTATACCCTACTTTTACACCTCTGCCGTCGTTTATAAGGGTATCGCTCTCGGGACAGTTGAATCTCTGAAAGCTGTAGTCGGATTTCTCCCAGTGGTTTTGCTCTACAGTCCATAAATCCATGACTATCCCAATGGCTCTCCTGAATTTGTCATTGAAAACAGCCGTTCTTCCTGTGGCTTTCCAATAAAGGTACGCCAGCTGAACAGGATAGCATAGCGAATCAATCTCATACTTGCGCTCCCACACCCAGGGATTGTGCCTGGTTATATCGTCACTGAACCTCTTGCCGTTCGGTTCCTTATTAAACGCATTGGCATAGGGATCAATACAGATATATTCCGTCTGCCTTTTTATCAAACCTTCAATTATTCTTTGAACGTCTTCATCCTGGTGAGCAAAGGGGATGTAATGCCGTACCTGGGCCGAGGAATCCCTGAGCCACATGGCAGGTATATCACCGGTAAAAACAAAGGTTGTACCATCTTCAAGCAACTCCGTTGTTGTCTCCAGGGTGTTGGGAAAACATTTTCTGAACATGTCTTCAAGCTTGGGACGTTTGCTCAACCTTTTCGATATTTCATCCATCTCATTTTGGATGGATAGTGGCAAATCAACCATTTGTATCTTCCTTTCCAAAAAGATTAAATTAGTTGCACCTCATTATTGTACCAAACAATCCGGATATTTTAATCCATATACAGCCAATGATTCTGATTTTGTAATATGACTTACCAATCGCAGGTTCCAAGGCCATATTTATGTTAGCATATCATGTTTTGAATTAGTTTTAGCTTTATATCAATTACTTTTAAAATCATAACATTTTACAGGGTTTAGTGTTCTTCTGCCGAATCAGCTTGCCGTACCGGCGTCTCAGCAATCATTCGCTCATTTGGCTGAATTCAAACCTGCTTCTTATTCATCCAGCAAGTTGTGCCTGGCTTTCCTGTAACTTGAAGGGGATATGCTATATGCTTTTTTGAATGCGCTGCTGAAGTAATTCTCGCTGTTGAAGCCGACTTCTCTTGCTATCTGTGCTATGCTTTTATCCGAACACAGCAATAAGACCTGTGATTTACCCAGCCGCAGCTTTTTCAGGTAACTGTTCACAGTCTCCCCGGTGTATCTCCTGAATAACCTTGACAGGTGGCTGTAGCTGACGTGAACTGAACTGGAAATGTCATAAACGTCCAGTTCATGGTTATAATTCTCCTCAATAAATCTGATGGCGCTTCTTATTATGTTATTTTCCATGCTGGACAGGTCTATTTGCTTTCCTGAATTAAACCTGTTTTTTGCGTAGAATTTCCCTATCTTCATTATCATCTGGCAAAAAGCCATCTGAAGCTCCGTAACTCCGCAATCCGTTTCTGCCATATCCAGAATGTATTTCATCATCCGTATCAGCGTTCCGTCGTCTTCTAACGGAAATGAATGAGCTTCTGAGAGGCAACTCATCATGTTCCCCAGTTCGGAAGTATTGCAGCTCTTTTCACCAGGCTGGGATGGCCTTTTCACAAACTCCCATCTTAAGACAAATCCAATGTGGGAAGTCCCCGGATCCTGCCGGTGGGAATGAAAAGTGCCAGGCGGAAGGAGATAGAACCACCCTGCCTTAATGTTGTGTTCAATGTTGTTGGTGGCAGTATATACATTGTCCCTGGTAACATAATGAAATTCAAAAAAGGAATGTTTATGCTTTCTTACATGCCAATCCCTGCCACAATTCATAAAATGTATACCCAGTATCCGGATACACATTTCATTGACGGTTATATCCTTGTATGCGATGGACTGAAGCTTTTTGAAGCTCTCCACATACTCAAAAAGGTCAAGATTTTCACCGTTGTATACCATTTTCCGCCTGTCCCCGATACAGATTATTATTGTAGCAAATTTCTGCAATAAAGTTAAAATTTATCCAGTTCTTCTATATGGTGCCATGTACATTATATAACATTCACGCAACAAAATAAATACAAAAACCAAATGTACACTCCCCTGCATGTTTTACTCAAACATCATGCAATCAACATACTTATCGACAAATTCCGGTTTGGCGGAAAGCTCAACATACTTAATCCTGTTTTTGATTTCCTCTGCTTTTGCCAGCATGCCTGCAGATATAAGTCCTTCTACCGCTCCGGCTCCGGCTGCGTTTCCTATGGACTCAACTTTTCCCTCGAGCTCTGCGGGAAGCAGCCCGATTTTCAATGCGCTGGCAATATTTATATAGCTGCCAAAACCCCCGGCCAGGTATACTTTTTCCACATCATCCATTCCAATGCCGGCCTGCATCACCAGCACCTTGATTCCTGCCGCAATGGAAGCTTTGGCATTCTGCAGCTCTCTTATATCTTTCTGGGTGATGGCAATATCATTTTCAGATGCGCATTCTTCGGCACGGGCGATCAGGAAAGACTTCATCCCATCGGTTTCAACCAGCCTTTTCCTGATGCTGTCAGGCAGTCGTTCATACTCCACATCATCTTCATCCACAATCCTTCCGGTTTGGTCAATAATTCCGACAGAAAGCATCCCTGCGACAGCATCTACAATGCCCGAACCGCATATTCCAACGGCCTTGGCACCTCCAATGGTAGTGTAGCTAAGGCCCCCGTTAAAATCCAGCTTGTCAATCGCTCCTTTTATACCTCCCACACCATTTCTGATATTTGCCCCTTCAAATGCCGGACCGGCAGCAGTAGAGCATGAATAAAGCCAGTTCCTGTTACCCAGCACTATCTCCCCGTTGGTACCTATGTCCACCAGAAGTGAGATCTCATCCTTTTCATACATTCCGCTTGAAAGCACTGCTGCCACCGTATCTGCTCCGATATATGCAGAAACGCAGGGAAACATTATGGCATAACCGAAAGGATTAATGTTTAACCCCATATCTTCTGCCTTAAACCTGTGCATCATTGTGGTTGCCGGAATGAAAGGCGCTGTGGCTATATTGACCGCCGGGATTTTCATCAGGAAATGCATCATGGTTGTGTTGCCAACCATCACAACGGCATAGATGTCTCTCCTTTCAATATCATTCCTGCTGCAAAACGTGCCGATGGCTTCATTTATACAGCCTATTATCAGTCCATTCATCTCTTCGATTCCTCTTTGAGAGCTTATTGTATAGTCAATGCGGGACAGCACGTCAGCCCCGTATTTTTTCTGAGGATTCAGGGATGAATATACGTCCAGCTTCCTTCCCGAGTTAAGATCCATCAGATATGCAGCAACAGTGGTCGTTCCCACATCCACAGCCACACCATAAAGCTTTTTTGTAGTATCCCCGGGTTCAACGAAAATAATCTTTTTACCCATATATCCATAAGTTATTGAATAGTCTTCCGACCTGATAATATCCGGCAAGCCTCTAATCAAGGCAATATCCTCTGCAATCTCAAACTTGCCCGAAGAAGAAGTCACCCTGTCAATATCCGAGGCCTGGTCTTCAATACCAGGTGCCTTCAGTTTTAAGAACTGTTTTACAATGACAGGGTCTGGCTCTATTGTTCTTTCTTTTGCTCCTGTAGCTATCTTGGCTTCCATTGTATCCCGTTCCACATATACATCGATATCAGAGTTAATACTGTTGTAACAGGCAAGCCTATACCCTTTTTCAACTGCACTTTTACCCAGCATTTTACTTTCTTTTTCCGAAAGCTCTGCCTCCAGTCCCTGAACTCTGACCTTGCATTTGCCGCATGTCCCCTTTCCGTTACAAGGAGTATTTATGTTAATGGAGTTCTGCCTTAGAAAATCCAGCAGATTGGTACCTGCTTCCACTTTTGCATCCCAGGTCCTGTCCCCGTCATGAACCCTAACATTATAATCCATTGACATCCCCCTTAGTGATTTTTGCTGAATTTGACGTCTTCCTGCATGTGTTTTCATCACTTTATTGTAACATGCACCGGTATCCTGGAAAAAGCGGGCACAACAAACCGGCTCATTGCTTCCCGTTTCCGCGCATTATCTTCAGTTGCAGAGGCATATGTATCTTCCTTTTATACGGAATTCCATGCTCAAGCAGCTTCGTTACAAAACAAGGGAGATGCATCAAAATACATCTCCCTAATCATCATGTTAATATACATCTTTTTCTTTCATTAGGAAGCTTTGCATACCCTTGCTGCTTCATCTGCGGCGGATGCGGCATCCGGTGTATAGATGTCTGCACCGATATTCTTGCAGAAACTGTCGGTTACAGGAGCTCCTCCCACCATTATTGTAACCTTGTCTCTGATACCTGCCACTTTTGCCGCTTCTACAACATTCTTCATTTCTCCCATTGTAGTTGTAAGAAGTGCAGAACATGCAATTATCTGTGCATTGTGCTCCTTGGCTGCGTTTATAAACTTGTCAGGAGTTACATCAACGCCCAGGTCTATAACTTCCAGGCCTTTACCTTCCATCATCATCCTTACAAGATTCTTACCTATGTCATGCAAGTCACCCTTTACGGTTCCGATGACAACCTTGCCGGCAGCCTTAACCCCGCTTGCAGCAAGCAATGGTCTGAGAAGTTCCGTTCCGGCATTCATTGCTCTGGCTGCAATCAGAACATCAGGTACATAAACTTCATTGTTCTTAAATTTTTCTCCTATAACACTCATTCCTGAAAGAAGGCCTTCTTCCAGTATTGTTTTTGCATCCATGCCTTCGTCAATGGCTTTCTGTACCAGTTCCTTGACATTTTTTGCCCTGCCCTGCTGCAAAGCTTGGGAAATTTCTTCTAATAAGCTCATTTGATCTCCTCCTAGACAAACTTTTTATAAAGTGCTTGCTCTGAACTCCTAAATCAATACAGATGCTAACCTTTTGATTTTGTTAATCTCATATTACTATACCACCAGATTTAAGATATTGGATTATTTTTTGTTTTTTTGTGCTTTTTTAATAATAATGTTCCAGGCCTGCCGGCATATAAGCATCCCTGTAATATTGATTTATGAGAGAATCCAGCATCTGACTTACCTTTAAGACTTCTTCACTGCTTAACAGTTTTTCATCAGCTATTCTGTAAAGCTTGTCCTTCATTTCCTCAATCTCTTGATTCAACGCTTTTAGAGTTATGACCTCATCCATTGGCAAATACCTCACTAAACAATAGTAGAGTAACCCCAAAACACAAGATATAATTTGCTTCATACTTTATCTGCCATGTATTTTTTTCAGAAACAATCTTACCATTTCATTGACTAATCAGGAATTATTTTACTATTATATATATCACATGTCAACATTGTTAAACATCCCAGACAGTGTTCTACAATGTTTAACAGTACCTTATTCCTTTTTTTAAACCGCTTGCTATATTTTTTGCTGTAACGGTAGCAGCCAGACCTCCCTTTGCTGTCTCTTTCAGAGTGCCGGGCATGGACTCTCCCACGGATCTCATGGCATCAATGACTTCATCGGGAGGTATCACACTCCTGATACCTGCCAGTGCCAGTTCAGCCGCGGTCAACGCAATTGAAGCTCCGGCTGCATTGCGTTTCACGCAGGGTACTTCCACCAGCCCGGCTACAGGATCACATACCAGTCCCAGCATATTTTTCAGTGCTATCGCGCATGCATTGGCCACATCCTGCGGGGAACCTCCCAGCATTTCTACAGCAGCCGCAGCAGCCATGGCAGCCGCGCTACCGCACTCAGCCTGACAGCCTCCTTCGGCTCCCGAAATGGTAGCCTTGTTGGCAATAACCATTCCAATACCGGCCGCTGTAAACAAGCCCATGATGACTTTCTCCTCAGGTATTTCCTTCTCTTCCATCAATGTGATGAGAACAGCGGGAATTATACCGCAGGAACCTGCCGTCGGAGCTGCTACAATCTTACCCATGCATGCATTTACTTCGGAAACTGCCAGTGCCCTTGCAAGCATTCCGGTAAAAATTCTGCCTCCTATGTTCCTGTTTGCATCCATTGCCTGTTTCAGTTTATATGCATCTCCACCGCTCAGCCCGCTGGGGGATTTGCTCTGGGAATTGATTCCGGCGGATATGCTTTCTTTCATGACAGAAAAGCTATACGCCATATTTTTATAGATTTCTTCTTTTGATGAATCCATTTGCTCCGCCTGATCCGAAAGCACTATATCCGAAATTCTTGCATTTTCCTTCTCAGCATTGTCAATTAGCTCCTGTATCGATTTATATGTCAGCATTTTCGTCCTCCAAACAGATTTTAAAGTTTATGCAGGGTGGTAGCCTCGAAAATATCCGGGATTTCTTTTATTACGTCAGATATATGCATGTCTATGCAATCATCGGTTTCAATTACCATTATGGCATTTCCTCCCCGGGATGTACGATACACTTTCATATTGGCTATGTTAATGCCGTTACTTCCCAAAATCCCGCTTACCTTGGCAACCATGCCCGGTTTGTCCTTATGTTGAATGATAAGGGTATGGTACTGTCCTGTAAACTCCACTTCAAGTCCGTTAATCCGGGTTATGACGACATTTCCCCCGCCGATGGAAGAACCCATAAGTGACATGCTCCTGCCTGACTTTCCTGTGACTTCTATATATGCAGTGTTGGGATGGACATCCCCCAGGTCCGCCACCTCAAAGGTATATTGCATTCCGGCTTCCTTTGCCAGTTGGATGCTGTCCCTTATCCTTATATCATCTGTATCAAAGTTCAGCAGTCCTCCGATAATAGCCTTGTCGGTGCCATGCCCCCTGTAAGTGTCTGCAAAGGAACCATGAAGCTTTATCAGAGCCTTCTCAATATCCTCTCCTACAAACATCCTGGCAATTCTGGCTATCCTGATGGCACCCGCCGTATGGGAACTGGAAGGTCCAATCATTACGGGGCCTATAATGTCAAATACATTCATATGTTCACCTCAAAAAAAATGATATGTCTTTTTGTACTGGCATTGCTACTGCCATGCAGTACGATTAATAACCGGTCTGAATTCAGCCGATTGAATGGATGATTGTTGTCCCGAAAGGACCCAGGGCACATATTGTATTGCCAAAATAACTGAATTAGCCTGTACACCGTGAAGTCTTGCCTCACAGGTCCTTCCGGCCGTCCATGCATGCTTCAGTGCCTGGCAGCTATGCCATTGGGCAGTGAATCCCTTATACACAATCAATACATCCATACCCGCTGAATTCATTTATATTAGAAGTTAAGCAGTAAGCTATATTGGGTTAAGCGTTTTTGTATTACATTTCAGTTAAAACACAGATACAGCAAACTGGCATAGCTGTTCTGAAAATCATGCTTTGTTTATGTCAATTTCCCTTTATATAATTATCTCATCCAACCCTTCAAACTGCATGTTGTAATACCTGGCATACAGCCCGTTTTTTGCCATCAGCTCTTCATGGGTGCCCTGTTCCTGAACGCCATTATTGTTTATCACGATTATTTCATCTGCATTCCGGATGGTGCTGAGCCTATGGGCTATGACAATAGTGGTGCGGTTTTGAGACAAACGCTCAAGGGAGGCCTGTATATGCCGCTCGCTTTCATTGTCCAGAGCTGAAGTCGCCTCATCCAGGATCAGGATTTTCGGGTTTTTCAGGAACACTCTTGCAATTGCAATGCGTTGTTTCTGACCACCGGAAAGGCGTACTCCCCTTTCCCCCACATACGTATTGTAGCCATCTTCAAGGCCCATGATAAAATCATGGATATCAGCCTTTTTTGCAGCTTCGATTATCTCCTCATCAGTTGCGCCAGGCTTTCCATAAGCAATATTGTCCCGGATGCTTCCTGCGAATATATATACATCCTGCTGCACAATTCCTATTGATTTTCTCAATGACTTTAGTTTTATGTCTCTCACGTCTATCCCGTCAATGCTGACCGATCCGCCGGTCACATCATAAAACCGGGGTATAAGGGAACATAACGTTGTTTTCCCGCCTCCCGACGGTCCCACCAGGGCCACAGTCTTTCCGGCGTCGATCTTAATATTGACGGAGTCAAGAACTTCCGCATCGTTATTGTACCTGAAGGATACATCCTTGAAAGCGATATCTCCCCGTATACCCTTAAGCTCAACTGCATTCTTCCTGTCAACAATCTCCGGCTTTGTTTCCACAACCTCAAGGAATCTTACAAAGCCGGAATATCCTTTCTGGAATTGCTCGGTGAAATTTATCAGCACTTCAATTGGGTTCAGGAAAATGCCGATATAAAGGGCATATATTGCCAGATCGGAAGGCTCCAGGCTCCCGTTGGCTATGAAAAAACCGCCGCTTACCAGTACTGCTGTGTAGAGAAGCCCCTGAAAGAATCCATTTCCGGCATGAAAGCTTCCCATGATCTTGTAGCTGTTGATCTTTGAATCAAGAAACTCATAATTGCTTACATTGAATTTTTCATACTCCAGATCTTCATTGGCAAAAGACTGGACCACCCGGATACCCAAAAGGCTGTCCTGCACTCTGGAGTTTACCTTTGCGATTTTTTTCCGGTTGTCTATAAAGACCAGCTGCATCTTCCTGTTTTGAGAAAAGGAAAAAATCACCATGATGACGGTTACGGAAAGCAGTATAAGGGTCATTCTCACATTTATCAGCATCAGGAAAATAAATGAACCGATTATTTTCAACGCAGATATAAAAAGATTCTCCGGACCATGGTGAGCCAGTTCGGTAATATCAAACAAGTCATTTAAAAGCTTCGACATCATTTCCCCGGTGTTGTTTCGATCATAGTAGGAAAAGGAAAGCCTTTGGTAGTGCTCAAACAAGTCCTGCCTCATATCGCTTTCCATCTTCGTGCCCATTATATGTCCCCAGGAAGTAATATAATATTGACACGCATAACGTACCAGGTACATAGCGATCAGCCCTGCTCCCACATAGCCTACGATTGGGATGATGTTTTCAGCGTTTTCAAAATAAACTTCCTTTGTCAGTATATTCAATATTTGCGGAAAGGCAAGGTCTATTAAACTTAGAATCATAGCACAAAACATGTCCAAAAAAAACATCCCTTTATAGGGCTTGTAATACTTTATGAACTTTTTTAAAACCTGCATTGATCTTATCCTCCATTGCTACATGTGATTATAAATGATCACATATAGTCTGCTTCAATTCACAATATCTTTGACAATTTACCGCTGCATGACTTTTTCTTTGCAGAATTGCCATGACTTTTGCAGCTTTCCAATGGAAATATCTTCTGCCTGCCGGCAAAAAGCAAAAAAAGGATGGGTACCACAATTAAATAGCCGGTGAAGCAAATCAATCAATATTTTCTGCTATCAACCTGTTAATTTGTTCCCTTTTTGAAAGAATCCATTCAGAACTCCTTGGATACTGGCTGAAAGTAATGGGTTTCTCCAAACTTTCTTCCAAAATGTCAATGACAGCTTCTTTCCCTACCAGACTTTCCAGCAGCTGAAGTGCCCTCATGTCCTGAAGAGCCTCGTAAAACACCTTAAGCCTTAGGGACACGACAGGTCCTTCCTTGCCCGGGTAGACAACAAATGCATCCCCCGACGGGAAACCATAACCGGCATCCGTCACGCGGTATGGATCGATGGGGTACTTGGAATACTGGGAGTACCAGAAATTGTATCCCCACTGCAAAAACCCGACAATGCGGTATTTATACATCTGCACCCCAATTATCCTGTTTCTGGCCGAAGGCATGTTGAAAAAGCGGTTTGACACATCTTTGTACTGTCCGCAGCAATAATATGTCCACAGGTTCGGAACATTATTCTCAAGGAAAGGCTCTATATGATTTGTAGCAGGTATGGGATTCTTAACCAAACCTGTTTCATAATATTTATAGTCGGACAGGGCATCTATAATCGGAAAATCTTTAAGATGCTCATATACTATGCTGCTGGCCTTTCCATAGGAATCAATTTGATCCACGGAAGGCTCATCCGACACATGAAAATAGCTCCTTTTCTCAATCCCCTTCTCATGTATGAACCTCACCAGGCATGGCAGGAACTGATCCAGGAAAGATTTATATTCATCTCCGGCAGCATCGGTTTCCCACCCAAAAATACGTTTCAGTTCGCCATTCTCCGTCGCCATGATTTTTGGTGCATGTTTCGCACCCCATTGGGTGAAAAAGTGGGAAAACTCGAAATACTTCACCCCACAGTCCAGGCACAGGTCAATCCAGCGTTGCAGTCGGTCAAATCCAAATGTATACTTACCTCCTGTCCTTTCCACATCCACAAGCTGTACGGTGGGTCTTTCCCCTCCCACTTCCGTGTCCAGGGGAGGAGTGAAAAGCGGTGTTAAAATCATATTCATTCCGTGTTTTACGGCTGTCCGCACAAACTGTTCAATGCGCCTCCAGTGCTCCTCACTGAACACTTCAATACCATACCATGTTGCCAGGCAGTCTGCATGAAACCAGTTGGTATATATAAGCGTTTGTTCGGGAAGTTTTGCGCCTATCAGCTCTATATGGAACACTGCCTTTCCCAGTTCCTCACCTGCGCTGTCCCGAAAAGCAATTTGAACGGTGTAGTCACCCGGCTTAACTTCCCCCTTGGGATCAATGGTCACCCAAAGAGAACGCCATTGCTCCGGAAGCAGGGTGATTCCATTTTCGTCCAATGGTATCAGAATATCAGGATACAATCCCGGAGTAGATCTGAGAATATTATCATCATGATCGACATAGCAGGGCATTTCCGAGGGAATCAATCCCACACTGAACACTTCAATCCATGGTGCCAGTTCTGAAACTACTTCAACCTGCACATTTTTCACTATGCCCCCACTCCATCTGTAGGCAACCTGGAAAGAATAGACTTCGTTGGACAGCATCGAACCCCTGCTCCATTGCTCATCTCTTAGTTCTTCATCTGCAAACACTTTCGCCAGCGAGCTCAAAACCTTAATCTTCATCGTTAACATCTCCTTTGCTTCTATGGGTTCCCTTGTTTTTGCCGGCAATACCCTGTTGCAGAGCATGCCTGCCTTACTAATCAGTTTGCTGTTAGCAATACCTGATCAAAACAAGCCTGTTACTCCATTTTTACTTATAAATAAAATAATAGCATAACCACTCATGCTTGCAAAGTCAAACAATGTTGAAAAAGGTGTTCATTTTTTCACACTATGAACTGTTGAACAATAAAAAGATTTATTCCCTTAACGGAGTGATAAAAAGCCTTGCGATAAAGCAAGGCTTAAGAAATTTCATGATACTCATATAAATTTAGACTGAATTCATCAAATAGCAGTCAAACTCAGCAATATTATGCCGTACGTGTTTTTAATCCTTTGGGAACAACGATCATCCATTCCGTCGGCTGAATTCAAACCTGCTTTACAGGGAACAAATACAAAAGCTCATCAAACAGACAGATTTGCCCTTATAAATTTCCCCGGAAAGGAGCCCTTCGCCCGGGACAGTTTTCCCGGGGACACAATTGGCAGTTTTCATAATTATCATCGTTTGAAAAGAGAATACCCGATACGGTTTTAACAGGTCTCATCAGAAGGCTCTCTGTAAGCTCCACTCCTATATCCTTCAGAGGGTCGCCGAGGAGCGCGAACAGATTTCTCTGCTCGCTCAAAGGCCAGCTTTCCAGGGAACCTGGATTCATTTGAGCCAGGTTCCCTGGATTATGATTATCCTTAATGTGTTGTATAACCGCTTCCGATGCTTTTCCCAGCACAAACTGGTTGATCGTGAAAGCCCAGTACTGCTCCAGGGGGTCGTTTTTTGACAATGCCCAGTCTTCCAGTTCCATCCCGCAAGTTGCAATAAACGGGAAAGCCCTGTTTACAGAATCCAGATTCTGTCTTAATATTTTGCTTGTAAATTTAATGCCACCCAACAGCACATAATCTTCGCCTTTGGATTCAATATACTCCACGCTGTACATCGTCCTGGGTCTGCCTATTGATTCAGCTTCCCTGATGAAAGACTCCAGGGTTTCCGCATCATCATCCTCCGGTTGGATATGCAGGCTTTTTAATATCTGATCCCTGTCCAGTTTAAAAGGAATGTTGTCCAGCACAAACTTCGCCATCAATGACCCCTCCTGAATTATTAATGCACAAGCCCGGTTCTGAAACAATTAGCGGAGCAAGTGTCGATTATATTTCACGGGTCTCATTTTTCAGCCAGGCTTTCTCTTCCTCATTCAAATAAGGAGAGAGCTTTTCGTATACATCTCTGTGATATTCATTAAGCCTTTGCCTTTCCTTTTCATCCAGCATATCCACAATTATTCCGTCCAGATCAATCGGGCAGTAGGTAATGGCCTCAAACCTCATAAACTGGCCGGAGTCGGTCTTCTCATCTTCCACAACCAGCATCATGTTTTCAGTCCTTATGCCATGCTTTCCTTCTTTGTAAATACCGGGTTCGTTGGTTACAATCATGTTTTTTTCCAGCTTGGCTTTGTTGGCAGTGGGGCTTATGCCCTGAGGCCCTTCATGCACATTCAGGAAAAATCCAACTCCATGGCCTGTTCCACACTTATAGTCCATGCCATACTCCCAGATGGGCCTTCTTGCCAGAACATCCAGGTTGGAACCCGTAGATCCATGCAGGAACTTGGCGCGGTCCAGAGCCAGATACCCTTTCAGCACCAGAGTAAAGTCCCTTTTCTCCTCATCGGTAAGCTTTCCCAGGACTATGGTTCTGGTGATGTCGGTGGTTCCGTTAAGATACTGGCCACCGGAATCTACCAGAAGGAAACCTTCTTTTTTCAAGGTATACTGGGATTCCGGAGTGGCTTTGTAATGCATCATTGCCGCATGATCCTTATATCCTGCTATAGTGTCAAAACTGGGTTCAACAAAAAGGTCCTGCTCTCTTCTGAACTCTTCCAGCTTTTCCTCTGCCGAGATCTCCGTGATTTCTTCCTTTCCGATATTTTCCTTCAGCCATTTTATAAATTTGACCATTGCCACCCCATCGTTTATAAGACACTTTCTTATATTCTCAATCTCAACGTCATTCTTTACAGCTTTCTGCAGGGTGGTGATATTGGGGTGTTCAATTATTTTAACACCGGGATTTATCGACTTGTACAGTTTCATATTGGTCTTTGCCGGGTCCAGCATTATGCTTTGCTCACTTTTTATCTCCCGCAACAACTGCTTTATATCATCATAATCCAGAATCTCAATACCGTCGGAAGCCAGTTCGTTTCTGACCTTCTCGGGTACTTTCCCCGGGTCCACAAAAAGATGGCAGTTATCCGAAGATATCACCACATTTGATATCACAACCGGGTTGTTCGGTATGTCCGATCCTCTTATATTCAAGAGCCATGCAATATCATCCAGGGAGGTCAATAAATAGTGATCCGCACCGAGAGATTTCATTTCCCTTCTTACTGCATCAATTTTTTCTGCCCTTGACCGTCCAGCATACTTTACATCGTGCACAAAGACGGTTCCTTTGGGAAGCGCCGGCCTGTCTTCCCATATTTCTCCGATCAGATCCCTTTCAGTATTCAAAGTTATTTTTTTATTTGAGAATTCCTTCTCCATCTCCCTTATGCTGTCAACAGAAAACAGGCTCCCATCCAGCCCCACGCAATCGCCGTCTTTCAACACATTTTTGATCCATTCCCTGTATGTCGGCACTCCCGGGTCTGCTGCCCTGAACAGCCTAATCCCTGAACCAACCAGCTGCTTTTCAGCCTGGATATAATATCTGCCGTCAGTCCACAACCCTGCATCCTGCTGTGTAACCACAACGGTGCCTGCTGAACCGGTGAATCCCGATATCCACTGTCTCGACTTCCAGTAATCTGCCACATATTCACTTTGATGTGCATCAGCGCTCGGTATCACATAGGCATCAATCCCATTTTCCTTCATCAGTTGCCTTAACTTCTGGATCCGTTCTGTTATTTTCAAATCCAATCCCTCCGTTTATACAAATCTGTTTTATCATTTAGTGCAATGTATGCTAAAATGATCCACTCCTTATGATATACACCTAATAAAAAAAATAAGCAACTCTTTGTCTTCTTTTGAACATAATTTCAATTTACGTCTGCAAATCGTTCCGATAACCAAAGAGAATTCGGAAATTTTACAAGCTGTCAACCTTGACCCACTGCCTTTCTTCAATGGATAAATCCACAGCCTCCAAAACCTGTGAGCATTTTACCCCGTCATTGAAATCCGGCACGGGTTGGGTATCTTTTGCTATCGCCTCAGTAAACTCATATAACTCATGAACGAAAGTATGCTCATACCCGATAACATGTCCGGCCGGCCACCACGCATGCATATAGGGGTGGATCCCTTCCGTCGCTTGAATAAGCCTGAAACCTTGCGTACCTTCTGCGTCCTCGGAGGAAAAATACCACAGCTCATTCATACGCTCAAATTCAAACCTGATGCTTCCCTTGCTGCCGTTTATTTCAAAAGACATCCCGTTTTTATGCCCGTTGGCAAACCTGGTAGCTTCAATGGAACCTAAAGCGCCATTCTTGAATTCAGCAAGGAAGATGGTGGCATCATCAACCGTTACCTCTCCCCTGGCGGCATCGGATTGGGCTTTTCCACTCAGACCTGTCATTTTTTCCACTAAAGGTCTTTCCTTTATAAACGTCTTATTTATTCCTATCACCCTGTCAAAATCACCAACCAGAAATCTTGCCAAATCAATCAGGTGGGCCCCTAGATCTCCAAGGGAACCGGAGCCTGCGACTTTTTTATCCAGCCGCCATACCAGGGGAAAATTCGGATCTATGATGAAATCCTGGAGATATAACCCCCTGAAGTGATAAATGTCCCCGATCTTTCCGTCGTCTATGAGCTTTTTAGCCAGCATTACTGCAGGTACGAACCTGTAGTTAAATCCTATCTGATGCTTGACATTGTTCTTTTCAACCGCCGACAACATTTCTCTGGCATCTTTAAGGTTAAGGGCCAGGGGCTTTTCACAAAAAATATGTTTTCCGTTTTCTGCGGCTGCAATTGCGATTTCTTTATGAAAATTGCTGGGAGTTGTAATATCTATCATGTCAATGTCATCCCTCTGGACAAGCTTTTCCCAAGAAGTCTCATACTCTTCCCATCCAAATTTTTGAGCCGATTCCCTTACCCAGGACTCGTTCCTGCCGCAAATGGCCTTCATGACGATTTCCCTGGATGGCTCAAAAAACATCCCTATGCGCTGAAAAGCGTTGCTATGGGCTTTTCCCATGAATTTGTAGCCGATGAGCCCGACATTCAGCTTTTCTTTCATGATATATCTCCCCCTCAAACATAACTTTATTAACTAATTCTATCCTTGTAGGAAAAAACCTTCTTGAAACAAATAATATGTTTACAGGGAGTAAAAAATCGCAACCGTGGTTGTCTGTTTAACCTGCTTTCAATAAAAAATCAGGGTGGATAATATTGCTTAACCACCCTGATTTTAAACGCCTGTCTGTTTCAAATGACATCACATCATTTGAAAATGCTCAAGGTAAGGAACAAAGTTGCCATAATGGATGAAACCAGAGAAACAACTGTAACCTGGGTATTTATAGATGGCCCTGCAGTATCTTTGAATGGGTCACCTACTGTATCACCCACTACCGCAGATTTATGGGCATTGGAACCTTTGCCGCCATGGTTGCCGGCTTCAACATACTTCTTTGCATTATCCCAAAGGCCGCCGGAGTTTGACATAAACAGTGCCAGCAGCAAACCGCTGATGATGTTTCCGGCCAGGAAACCGCCTACGGCATTTACACCGCCTACAAATCCAACCACGATAGTTGCAGCGATTGCCATAAGACCCGCCGGAATAAGTTCACGCAATGCACCGACAGTTGCTATATCAATACACTTGTCATACTCAGGCATGACACCTTCCTTGCCTTCTTTCAGACCTTTGATTTCATTAAACTGTCTGTGTATTTCCGCTACCATACGCTGTGCATTTCGGTCGACGCCAAGCATAAGCATGGCAGAAAATACTGCAGGAATTGCTGCACCTACCAGCAAGCCAAAGAACACTGTGGGGTTCAGGATATCAAAGTTTTCTATTCCTGCAAGACCACGTTCTGCGGCTGCAACATTAACCTCACTCATAAAAGTACCCAACAGAGCAATGATGGTCAAACCTGCAGCACCTATGGCAAAACCTTTGGTAATCGCTTTTACGGTATTTCCTGCACTGTCCAGGGAATCTGTAATATCCAGTGCCGTATCCCCAAGGTCTCCCATCTCCACAAGACCCCTTGCATTATCAACAATCGGTCCGTAGGCATCATTGGAAATTATCATACCAACGATGGAAAGCATCCCAACTGCTGCCATGGAAATACCAAACATACCATAGACAGGATTGCCCGGATCAAGTGGGGCAGTAAGATTGTAAGCAACCAGAGCGGATATTGCGATACCTGCCAGTGCGGGCAATATGCTTAAGAATCCATAGGAAATACCGGAAAGAATTGTGAATGCCGGACCGGATTCGGAAGCATTGGCCACATAGCGAACAGGATTTTTATTATCATTGGTGAAGTAGTCAGTGGCCACACCTATGAGTGTACCTACCAACAGACCTGCAATCATTGCTCCCCAGATTCTCCACTCAAAGCCGAAGATCCATGTCACAAGAGCAGTAGCTACAGCAAAAAGTCCAGTAGTGACATAGGTGCTCATATTCAGTGCTCTTGTCGGATCTCCCTTTTTACCCATGCGGGCAATCAAAACACCGATGCTGGAAGCAAGCAAACCGAGAGCTGCATAAACAAATACCATTGAAGTGAATCGGCCGGTACCCTTATCAAGAGCAAGTGCCATAACCAATGCCGCTACCATGGATGCCACGTTGGAGTCAAATAAATCTGCTCCCATTCCTGCAACGTCTCCAACATTGTCTCCAACGTTATCAGCTATAACAGCCGGATTTCTTGGGTCATCCTCAGGTATCCCGAGTTCAACCTTTCCTACCAAATCCGCGCTTACATCAGCCGTCTTGGTATAAATTCCTCCTCCTGCCTTTGCAAACAGCGCAAGACTTGATGCACCAAAACTGAAACCAAGCATAGCACTTGAACTTCCTGTAATCAGATAAACCAAGGAAACACCTAAAAGACTTGAACCTACTACAGCCATTCCCATGACTGCTCCGCCACGAAAACCTGTAAGGAAGGATGGTTTGATACCTTTTGTTGCAGCTTCAGCTGCTTTCATGTTGGCAATAGTTGCGACTGTTATTCCGATTTTTCCTGCCAATGCTGAAAGGGCAGTACCAAAAATATAGGATATTGCCATGGTGATGTTTTCCTTGAAATCACCGGACCATATCGGTTGAGGCAGGAACAGCAGAATCAGAATTGCCACCACACCTGCAAAGCGTGCCAGCAGAGTATACTCACGCCGTAAAAATGTGCTAGCCCCTTTTTGAATAAGTCCTCCTACTTTGTGAACAGTTGCATTAGACGAGGGCTGCTTTTTTACCCATACATAGAAATAAGCAGCAACTCCAAAAGATAACAGGGAAACTACTATTGCCAGAACTAGTGCGACTGAAATATCCATGTTTTTCGCCCCTCTTCTTTATTTAAATTTGATATCCGCCGAGTTGATTCTGAGACAACTATGTAGCTGAATCTACTGTTATGAAATCTGTTTCATGTTGTATTTTTGGGTTTTAAGTTGCGACTTTTCCTGTATATACTGCCGATAACCAGCAAGCAATATATCAGCTTTCCTATAAAAAACCAGCAAAAAATTAACCTTTGTTACCCGAGCCCGATCTGCAACGGAAAACAATGGTCAAAAAGCGTCGCCCCGTGGATTTTTTGCTGAATCTTATAATCCGGGTTGGCAGAAAGCCTTTTGCTTGCCTCCCATTTAGAGGTGATGCTTTTCTGATCTGAAAAACTGTCAGAATGATGACATCATGGTTATTCGGCAATTTAACAATGTTAGCATGGATATTTTATCATATTTTACATTAGGCATTGCTCCGGCAAGAACTTCATAAACTCCTAAAAACTGCACAGTGATGAATTACACAACAATCAACCTCACAGCACAATCATTTTAGTATGCCAAATTATATAGAATTCAGCTTCTAATGTCTCTTACTCTCCTCTTGCATGATATCACTTTTAAACAAAATTAACCCATTATCATTGTATTACTCTCTTATAAAATAGTCAAGATAATTCAATCTATTTTTATTATAAAATCTTCATATCGAAAGGCAAAACGAACAAAACGCGGAATATGGGCATAATCGGCAGGCTCAAGATGTGCATCATGCCTAGGTATTGAAAGGCAAATAATATCTGCATGGAGCTTGACCGGAAGCCATCAGGCATATAGCCTCATCCCCGCCGTTGAAGTTAATGGGAGCAGGCAGCCCCATGATTCTTTTACAGTCCGGCCTTTTCAGCCAAACCGCGCAAAACCTTCAGTGTCTCCGGCAATTGCATGTCAAATTCCTCCACCTTGCCTTCAAAGCTTATGCGCCCGGTATAGCCGCACTTTTTAAGCGTCTTGAAGAAAGAGAGATAATCCGCCTCGTCGTTTTCGGTAAGTGTAACCCGCCCGGCAGGGTTGGAAATGTGCGTGTGCACAATACAGTTTCCGCATGCCTCAACCTCAGCTGCTCCCTCGTCCTCGAGAATCAGATGGTAATAGTCGGACAGCAGTTTGAAATTCGGGTCGGCAACATCGTCGACAAGGTGCTTGCCTTCAAGCAGAGAGTTGATGATGTTGACCTCTTTCCTGTTGAGCGGCTCAAGTGCAATGACAAGACCATATTCGCGCGCTTTCCTGCCAAGCATCTTGCCGGCCGCGATAAGCTGTTTCCATGCCTCGTCCCGATCAAACCCCTCGGGGACCCTGCGCGCGCCACCGCTGCCAAACACAACGGTGTCGCAGCCCAGCCTCTTCAGCCTTGGAAACACACCGTCGATATACCCGGCAACGGCCTTAAGATCGGCATCCGGCCCGATAAGACGTATCGTTCCCGGGAAAAGCCCGTTGGCAGCCTCGGCCTTGATGGGCAAAGCATCCACTATTTCCACGGCTTTCATGAATTCTTCCTCGGTCATGGCGGCAACCCTGCTCACGCTGGGCTCAAAGTAATCATACCCCATCGCGGCAAGCTTGTGCGCGTTATCAAGTTCCGTGCAGCATCCGATTTTCATTTTTCATATACCCCCGTATATATCAATTGTTTTCAAATCACATACCCGTACCTTCCCTAAACATTATATCAGTCCGCGCAGCGGATATGGTATAATGTGCAGTCTTTTCCGATTGCCCGTATAGCGCGGCAGGAAAAAAGAAAACTCCATGCATGCCGGCATGTATAAAGGAATACAGAAAGCACCCTTTCTGCTGGAAGCGGGCAGGAAAATCTCGTGACCACAGATAGTAAAGGAGTTTTAAAGGATTTAAGGATCATGTTTCATGTAATATCAAATGTTTTTCGAATATGGGAATGCAATTAAAAGATAATCAATATTTCATTCCTATTTAAGGCACACCCCAACTGTTGCCATAGAATTACAAAAGACACCACAAACTCTTATGGTGTCTTTCATTTGGCGTGCCTGGAGGGATTCGAACCCCCGACCTACGGATTAGAAGTCCGTTGCTCTATCCAGCTGAGCTACAGGCACATGCATATTTAACTTTGGAGCGGGTGATGGGAATCGAACCCACGCAATCAGCTTGGAAGGCTGATGTTCTACCATTGAACTACACCCGCAAACAGCTATGGCAGTTGCCTTTCAGCGATTTTGCTCGCTCACCTGCCGACTTTTAATATTATACAGACTTACATTAGTTTTGTCAACAATAATTTTGCGAGAGATTGTAGTTTTTTCTTACTTACTGCCATGGCATTCCATGGTGATTTGTACTGACTTTTACCTTTGTTTCAGCACCACCCTTTTACTTTATCAAATAAAAATCTTGTTTCCGGTAGATGAAGATTTATAAATACCGTCTATTATCTTAAGCGATTCTGCCGCCTCTTCAACTGAAATAACAGATCCTGGATCATCATTCAAAACACCATGGTAAAATGCCTCTATTAAATCAGCATGGCCTTTCCCCCAGTAGGATTTGTAATTCACATTTGTGATGTCCTTGTCCACTATACAGTCACTTTCGCCCTGCTGTTCCACATATAGCTTGCCGTTAATCAGTCTGAGCCTGGCTTTTTCGCAGTGAACTTCAATTTCGACCGGGGAGTCAGTGGTATAGCAATTAGTTGCAAAAAAGACACCGGTAGCTCCATTTTCAAAAAACAGGGTTGCATCCGCTGTATCTTCCACCTCGATGACATCTCCCAGCAGGCGGGTGGACACATTGCCTTTCACAGCTTTTACGCTGCCGGCCAGCCACTGCATCAAATCCAAAGTATGAATGGACTGATTTATAAGAACACCGCCTCCTTCTGTAGCAAATCGTCCCCTCCAGTCACCCTGGGCATAGTATTGCCTGTCTCTGTGCCAAGTGACCAGTCCTTTGACACCGATGACCGGTCCCAGCGCGCCACTGTCAATCAGCTCCTTGGCCTTTAGAGAGGCTGAATTAAAGCGGTTTTGAAAACATACCCCTATATGGCGGTTGTACTTTTCCCTTTCCTGTACCATTTGCCGCACTTCCCCCATATTCATTGCCACAGGCTTTTCCACCAGGACATGCTTTCCTGCCCTTACCGCTTCCATTGCCATTTGGGCATGAAGATAATGGGGAGTGCAGATATGCACTACATCCACCAGGTCATTTTCGAGAACCTGACGGTAATCCAGATACCATTGGCAGCCATAGTTCTGTGCAGAAGCTTGAACCCGTTCCTTATTTATATCTGCCATGCAGACCAGATATCCCAGTTCGCTTTCCGATACAGCATCGGCATGTACTTTGTGAATATTGCCGCACCCAATGATGGCAACACCTAACTTTTTCATATTATCCACCCCATTTGCTTTATTGTCCAATCTTCATCCCGGTATGCCTGTCATACCAAAATGCATTTAGAAAATATTCAACCGCTTGCTGACGCATATCTCTCTCAATATGTCATCATTTCATTCCCGGCAGAGCCTTAAAAAGGAAAAGGAGGCTGTGGAGCACAGTATTATCTCACACAGCCCATAACAAATTACAATTATTAACACTGTCTTTTGACCATTTTATTGGTTTTGAAAGGATCTGTCAATCCACTACCACACCTTTTTGAAGAATTATATTGGCGTAAAGGGCTTCTTCACTTGTTGCAACGATGGCATAGGCTTTTCTGGCCTCCTCATAAAACGCAAACCGTTCTATCATACCGACAGTTTCCGCACCTCTTTTATCATATCTGGCGATTATCTCCTTGTATGTATCCCAGATGGGAGTTTCCACATTGTCCCCCGGAGCGACTTCCATAAGACTGACCGGTTTTTCCACATATGTATCCAGCGGAAAGACTTTCAATACTGCCTCAAGCAACTCAGGCACTCCAAGGCCGTCACAGCGAATTACAACAGAATTCTTTCCTATGGATTGAGCAGGAAAATTGCCATCGGCTATTACCAAGCGGTCACCATGCCCCATTTCGCATAAGACCTTTAAAAGCTCAGGAGAAAGTATTTTTGGAATTCCTTTCAACATATCTGCCACGTACCCCCTATTTCGCTATGGTTCCATCCATATCCCACAGGTCTTCCCAGCCTTTGGCCCCTTTCCAGAGAAATACCTGCCCTTTTACCAGGCGGCAATTCTTATCGGCCTTTCTTATCTGCTCCATTTCTTCTTCTGTCAGAGGATCTTCAGTTATGCATTTCAAATTACTGGTGTACTGGGATTCCTTTACAGAAAAGGGAATAGGCACCTGACCCCTCTGCACAGCCCATTTCAAGCAAACGCTGGCGGGATGAACATTATGGGCCCTTGCTATTTCCACTATTTCATCCATCTCCATATCCACCACATCATCTTCAGTCCGATCCCTTTCCGGTCTGGACGGAGATCCTAAAGGACAATAGCCTATGGGAAGTATTTTTCGTTCAACTGCATAATTAAACAATTCCGGTTGCTGAAAACTGGGATGCAGTTCCATTTCCAGTGCAGCCGGCTGTATTTTGCACAAGGGCAAAACAGCATCAAGCTTTGGTATTGTCATGTTGGACATGCCGATATATCTTGCCAGGCCCATCTCCACCAACTGTTCACATTGCCTCCATGTATTAATGTATTCATCCAGGCTGAAAGGTTTGGAATTCGGATCTCTTGAATTCACATCACAGCCTGGGGGATGATAGTTGGGAAAAGGCCAATGTATAAAGTATAAATCAATATAGTCCAAATGTAAATCCCTTAAACTCTGTTTGCATGATTCTATCACATTGTCATGCATATCGTTCCATACCTTGGAAGTGATAAAAAGCTCTTCCCGGGATACAATTCCTTCTTTCATTATCTTTTGAAGCACTTCGCCAATTTCATACTCGTTTCTGTACACAGAAGCGCAATCTATCAGCCTGTATCCATACCTTACGGCTCCGTATACCGCTTCCGCAACCTGCTGTGCAGAGTATTTATCCGATCCAAAGGTACCCAAACCTATGGCCGGAATCTTCTCTCCCGAATACAATTCTTTTTGAGGGACTTTTCCCGGGTCTATCGCAACACTCATACCTTCCACCTCCTGAAAGCATTAGTCAAAAACCACTGCGACCTTGCCGCACTGTCCGTTTGCCATAAGTGCATAGGCTTCACCCACTTTTTCCAAAGGAAACTCATGGGTGATCAAATCCTCAGGATGGATTCCCCAACGGACCAGCCGTTCCACAAGTTCTTCCATTTTCCACAGGCTGGTCACCCAGGAACCGTATATGGTCTTTTGACCATGAATTATGTCAAGACTTGGATTGAAAGTGCAAGTACCTCCCTCTCCGACAAACGCAATCTTACCCCACTCACGGGTTGCCCGTATTGCCAGTTGTCTTCCTGCATCACTGGCACTGGCATCAATGGCACGTTCAACACCCCTGCCTCCTGTCACTTCCAAAATACGGTCCAGCACGTCTTTCTCCGGCTTGAACACATGATCTACCAGACCAAGCTTTTTGGCCAAGGCAGTACGGTATTCATTAATCTCAACACCTATAAGCTGATTTGCTCCCATAGCTTTTGCGATCATCAATGCAGCCAGCCCCACGGGACCCAGGCCGGTTACAAGGACTGCATCATTTCCGCTGACTCCGATTTTCTCAATGGCTTCGTAAACCGTGCCAAATCCGCATGCCACCTGTGCACCGTCTTTATACGTCAATTCATCAGGCAGAGCAATCAAGTCCTTCTCTTCGGCCAGAATATACGGCGCCATACCTCCGTCCCTCTGCCAGCCATAGGCTTTGCGATGCACGCTGGTACATGAAATGTAATATCCCCTTCGGCAATCATAGCATACTCCACATCCGGAAATATGATACACTATAACCCTGTCGCCTTTCCTGAACCTTTTCAGTCCTGGTCCTTCTTCCACAATGATGCCGCATGGCTCATGGCCGGCTATCGTCCCGGGAATATACCCTTCCGGTCCCTTGCCCAGATACTCCCTGTAGATACAACGGATATCACTTCCACAAATTGTGGATGCCTTGGTTTGGATCAAAACCTGACCATATCCCGGCTTTGGAATGTCAAACTCTTTTAGTTCCACCGTACTGTTGCCCGGCAGTATTCCTCCCAACATTTTGCTCATAATTTCCCCTCCTGAAGTTTCAATAATTAAGAACTGCTTTTACTTGCACAGCTTTTGATTGTCTTCATTATAAACTCAAACGTTTATTTTTATAGTAATATTTTACATATATCACCTGAAAAAGCAATTCCCAATTCCAAAAAGTGTATTTTTTACAAATCCTTTTCACCAGCATCAAATTGGCTGTCGGGGGAATATGTCAAGCAAAAAAAACGTATGACAATCATAACATGAATTGTCACACGTCTTTCTTGCAAAATGGCGTTTCCATCGTGAATTTATTGTGCAGTTCCGTTCAGAAAGCATTATATCGCTTAATGACATATTTGGACGCAAACCTTTTATAGGTGCGGATAACCGGTTGAATACCCTTATCATCCAGGGTTATCAACCCATAAGATTCACCTTTGTCATCCCTCGGATCGCTTATGCTTCCGGGGTTCAGGAGTATATATTTTCCCCTGTCCTCCATATAGGATATATGGGTATGTCCAAACAATACCATATCAACTTTGGTCTCTTCAGCCTTTTTATGCAGCTTGCTGTAGTCCCAGTTGACCGAGTACCTGTGCCCGTGGGTGATAAGAATTTTCTTACCGTTGCAGTCAAGTATTTTTTCTGCCGGAACATCTCCTATCATAAAATCGCTATTCCCGTATACATATTCAAAGGAAATATGAGGAAACATGGATGAAAGCTTCTGTGCATCCCTGAAATAATCGCCCAGGTGTATCACCATATCTACATCTTCATTGTTCCGTATTATTTCCTCTGCATGACCCGTATCACCATGTGTATCGCTAAATACTAATATCTTCATATCTTACAACTTCTCCCAATAAATTACCGTATCTTTTTGCTACGTATAATTTTGAATTTTTTTCAATTTCTTGACCATTGCTCCAAGAGCTTTGGCCCTGTGGCTTATCCTGTTTTTTACATCAGGATCCAATTGAGCCATTGTCATATTATACTCAGGTATATAGAAAAGCGGGTCATAGCCAAAACCATTGCTGCCCTGGGGAGTCAGCGCTATATATCCCTCACATGTTTCCTTTTCAATAAAACTCTTTCCATCAGGCAAAACAACGGCTATTGCGCATACAAACCGTGCTTTTCTTTTTTCAAAAGGAACCCCTTCCAGGAGATTCAGCAGTTTTTTGTTTTTATCCTCGTCGGTTGCCCCTTCTCCTGCAAAACGCGCCGAATAAACACCCGGCGCACCGTTCAGATAATCAACCTCCAAACCGGAATCATCAGCCATGACCATTTCACCGGTCAATTTGTGAAGTTCCTGCGCTTTAATAAGGGCATTTTCTTCAAAGGTGGCTCCGTTTTCCTCAATATCTTTGTATATACCCACCTGTTCCATGGAAATAACATCCAATGGCAATCCTGTAAGAATTTTTTCAATTTCTTTGATTTTCCCTTTATTCTTTGTAGCTATTATGAACTTCCTCATCCCTGCTTATTCTCCCAATCTCATCTGCCAAAGGACCCAGCGCCTCTTTCTGCAGTGTTATCAAAGTTTTTATTCCTTTTTCAGCCAGCCCCAGAAGCTTATCCAGCTGCTGTCTGCTGAAAGGCCCCTGTTCTCCCGTTGCCTGTATCTCAATAAACTGGCCTGCTCCTGACATCACCACGTTCATGTCCACCAATGCGTTGGAATCTTCCTCAAAGCACAAATCCAGCATCTCGTTTCCGTCTACTATTCCAACACTTACTGCGGCAACGAAATCGGTCAAGGGCATTTTTTCAATGATGCCATTGTCCACCAGCGTTTTGCATGCATCAACCAGAGCCACATATGCTCCGGTTATGGCTGCGGTCCTGGTACCTCCATCAGCTTGTATCACATCGCAGTCTATCAGTATTTCCCTCTCTCCCAGCAAATTGAGATTTGTAACAGACCTCAACGACCTTCCAATCAACCTCTGAATTTCCTGTGCTCTCCCGTTAAGTTTCAACTTGCTGATATCCCTTGGATTTCTCACTCTGGTAGCTCTGGGCAGCATGGAGTACTCCGCGGTAACCCATCCTTCCCCGCTTCCTTTTTTAAAAGGTGGAACCTTGTCATCAACTGAAGCGGTACATATGACTTTGGTATCGCCCATCTCTATAAAAACGGAACCTTCCGCGTACTTTGTAAAATTCCGAACTATCCTGACTTCCCTCAATTGTGAATTATCTCTGTTATCAATTCTCAATTTGCTTCCTGCCTTTCAGTTGTGTTTACTACCAAAATTACTTATCTATATAATTGTTTATTGCAGAAGGAATTGTCATACTGTGTGTAAGATCCGTGCCCTCGGGAAGTGTTGTTGCCTCCCCGGCTATCAGTATCTTGACTTTGCTGACTCCCTCAATTTGTCCCATGGAGAAAAGGATTTGATTCAATATCCCTTCTTCTCTCGCATTTCCACCATAGTCAGTCAATTCCCTGCTGATATTAAGGGTAACTGTGTCAGCTTCAATGCTGCTTCCGATCAGCCTTGTGCCTTTCGGCAGTTCAGTGACAAGAACCTCTCTTTCAGGGTCTTCACCCAGTCTGGCAATAATCTCGGATATTATAGCATCATTCCCAGTGCCTGAGGTTTCTTCAGATACCGGTAATATGTATGAAAACCTTTCATTTGCCACCTTATAGAAGTATACATCAAATTTCTTCATATCCTGTCTGAGGTTTATCCTGTCAGAGTTTATCAATACGTTCTGGCGGTTTAATTCTTTGGAAATATCAGTATCAAATTTAAGCTTATCCTTCTGCCTGCCGTCTACAAGTATTTTAACGTTCTGCACGGTATTGAACTCTGTCAATGTATAAACCACTGATGAGATTATGTTTATTTCAGCCCTCTTGCTGTCATAGTTCAGCAGCTCACTACTGAAATCTATAACAGCGGTGCCGTCCCGTATTGTCAGCCCACGTATGCTGGTGCCTTTCGGCAAAACAGGGTATAGCCCATAATATTCTACTTCCTCACGGTTGAGGGAACTGTCAATCAAGCAGTTGATCGCTGCTCTTGCGATTCCTTCCTGTTTTGCCAGCTTTCTTGTTACCGGTACGATGTAACCATCCGCATCCTGGTAGTATAAATTCACCTGTATTGTCGGCTTTTCAGGACTCTCATCCTCTACAGGCTCATCAGGCTCATTGTCATCATCTGCATTCTCTTGATCTTTCACTTCTCTTTCATTGTTTCCTGCAGTATTTTCCTGGACAACAGTGTTGTCCTTGTCGCTGGAAACTTTCTCCTCGGGCAGTTCACATCCGCTTAAAAATATGGTTCCTGTTATCAGCAGTAAAAATAATAATATCCTTTTCATATTCTTCTCTCCTAACAGTAAAAATTTTCCTTTACTGTTATTATAGACCAAATACAAAAAGGTTTTATTATTTCCCGCTGATAATGCTATGTTACCATAAGATTTGGGCAAAAAAAACCATAAGATTATATAAAATCCACATGATATTTTTATGTATTTTAACTTTATATTCCAAAAAGGTTTGAATCCATCAGGTTTTGTGTATTGCCAATACCGATGGATTCAAACTCTAAACCCGCATAGTGTATATGACATGAGGAACTCATTCTATACTTCGTCCAGCATTTTGATTACAGCCTTACACAGGGCTTCCGCGGCTTTTTGCCTGAAGTTTTCATCCAGCAGATTCTTTCTGTCCTCAGCATTGTCCACGAAAGCTATCTCAGCCAGTGCAGCAGGCATCTTGGTCGCTTTCAATACCACCAGTCCGGGTCTTTCTTTCAACTTTCTGTCCTTTGTGCCCAGGGTGCTTATCAGTTCATTTTGTATCAACTGGGCAAATCTCTTGCCTTTCTTGCTGTCAGGATGATAAAGGGTTTCGGTTCCGTGCTCGGTTTTGTTGAAAGCATTGTTATGTATACTGAGAAACAGCGTTGCATTCAGGCTGTTGGCAATATAGGCCCTTTCATACAGTCCCACATAGCTGTCATCCTCTCTCAGCATGTATGTTTTAACTCCCTTGCTCTTCAGAAGAGAATTCAGCCTTAAAGCAATATCCAGGTTCAGGTTCTTTTCAGAAACCCCTTCAGACGACGCCCCAGGCTCGACACCCCCATGACCGGCATCAATTACAACCAGCTTATCCTCTTTGGAAGCCGGCTTTAGTATGGTTATCGCCGTGTCATTCACCGCAGTTCGGGCCATGACTTCATACACAAACTTGTCTTTCGCATTAAAGGTAACGTTGGTATTTTTACCGGTATCATCCCCGGTGATCTCAATCGACTCCAGGTAGCTGTCATTGATTTTAATCACACCTTTACCTATGTTGGCCAGACTGCTTTTAAAAGTTATAGTGTATTTGCGTCCGGTGGAATCATATTTCCCGGTATACAGTTTCTGTAAATCCGAACCTCCCTTGGTAAGCTCCGCTCCGCTCAGTGTCAGATAGACCCTGTCACCACTGTTGTGATACTGGATGTTTTTATATGTAGGGTTGCTTACATTAATGACCAGCTCCCCTTCTTTCTCAACCACTTCATATTGGGGCATCCCCTTGGTATCCAGCACGACCCTGGCGGTGTTCTTGTCAAACTGCGCATACCTTACGGCTTTCACCCTGCTGCTGTTTACATTTATCGTGTTCTGACCGATGGAGGCATTGGGTATGTCTATCACTATCCTATCGGAGTCTGTAAGCCTGAATATATTGTATCCCTTGTAACTTCCGGCTTTCAATGTGATTCTGTCGCAGTTTTCAGCAGAGGAATGGGCAACGCTGATTTCGTTTTCGACAGGATTCTTTATATCCTGATTTTCTGTTCCTGTATTATCCGTCCCCGGGCTTTCCGTGTCTTGATTCTTCGTCCCGGAATCACCGCTGCTTCCGGTACCGGAAGTTTTTCTGCCGAAAGAAATGACAGTATTGTTTCCGTCAAGGACGGTTTCAAATACATATTGATCCTTTGCGTACAGTGATATGGTGGTAAGTCCCGTTTCCTTATTGCTGTAGAAACGGATCAAATTGACAAAGCCGTCGCCGATCCTGATAATCTTATTGTCTATCCGGGCCAAACTGCTGGGAAACGTAATGGTGTACTTCTTATCGTTTGATTCCAGTTTCTCGGTGAACAGCTTCTGGGATTTATCGTCCTTATCATATAAATCTATTCCTACCAATACCAGGTTTACCTTTTCTCCGTCCGTATAGTAAACGGCATTGTCCAGTATCGGTCTCGCTACGTACAACACCAGTTTATCCGAATATTTTTTTACATAATACCCGGCTTTTTCCTTTAAGTCTATTACCACCCTCGCCGTGTTTTCATCAAACTGGGAGTATCTCACTGATTTCACAAAGTTACCGTCAACGTCAATCTTTTTCTGAGTATCGGTGGACGCTTTAGTATTGGATATATCTATCACAATTCTGTCGGGATTCTCAAGATAAGCATCCTTGTAATCCTTTAAACCGCTTACTTTAATCTGGATAGCATCCCGGCTGCCCACAGTGGAAAATTCAATGTCTTTCAGCTCACCAATTTTGGCAACACTTAGGAAAGAGGGTCTGACTACTGCATATTTTTTTGCTTCTGCTATGGAATTCGCTGTTAAAGAAAAAAGAATAACTGTTACAAGGAAAGAAACTACAAATTTTTTCATAAGACACCACCATTTTATCTTTAGATTAGTTAAAATTACCCCAAAATCCACTGCATGTCTATATTACCACATTTTTGGCCATATATGGCAATTTTAACTCAACTAAAATAAAAACTTAATTTTTTTGTAATATTCGGTGGCGGTTATTCGTATCTCAGTCCAAAATGTTCGTAAGCAAGCTTTGTAGCCATTCTTCCCCTGGGGGTTTTGTTGATGAATCCCAGTTGAATCAAATAAGGTTCATACACATCTTCTATCGTGTCCGGTTCCTCACCTATGGACGCCGCAAGGGTTTCCAGCCCAACCGGGCCGCCCGCAAATTTGTCTATTATTGTCATAAGCATGTTTCTGTCTACGGCATCGAGTCCTATCTTGTCAACTTCCAGCGCGTTCAGGGCCATTTCTGCCACATTGCCGTCTATAAAGCCTTTTGCTTTTATCTGGGCAAAATCCCTCACCCTTTTCAGCAACCGGTTCGCTATCCTGGGCGTACCCCTCGAACGCCGGGCAATTTCATCGGCTCCGTTCTCATCTATGCCTATATTCAGTATCTCTGCGGATCTCTTTACTATCTGCTTCAATTCTTCCGTACTGTACAACTCCAGCCTGTTGATAACCCCAAACCTATCCCTCAGGGGAGAAGTCAGAAGCCCGGCCCTTGTTGTAGCACCAATCAGGGTAAACTTGGGCAAATCCAGCCTTATGGAACGGGCACTGGGGCCCTTTCCAATAATAATGTCCAGGGCATAATCCTCCATGGCAGGATACAGTATCTCCTCAACGCTCCTGTTAAGGCGGTGAATCTCATCAATAAAAAGCACATCGTAATTGCCGAGGTTGGTCAATATTGCCGCCAGATCCCCGGCCTTTTCTATAGCCGGGCCGGAAGTGATCCTTATATTTACCCCCAGCTCCGAAGCAATTATTCCTGCCAAGGTTGTTTTTCCCAGCCCGGGAGGACCATAGAGCAGTACATGGTCCAGCGCTTCCTTGCGCCGCTTGGCTGCTTCTATGAATACCGAGAGGTTTTCCTTAACCTTGGTCTGTCCTATATACTCACTGAATTTTCTGGGTCTTAAGCTCGCCTCGTCATGATCTTACTGCTTTGCTCCACATCCCACAAGTCTTTCCTCTTCCATATATATCCTCCTACCTCACTAGTCCTTTCAAAGCGTTCTTTATTATGGATTCCAGGTCCATATCATCAGAGTATACTGCAGAGACAGCCCTGCTTGCCTCCAGAGGTGTATATCCCAAAACCATCAATGCGCTTATGGCTTCCGGAATTCTTGAATTCTCACTTCCGGTCAGAACGCCTTCTTCTTCAGCTCCGTCTGCGGCAACCAGTTGCTCTTTCCTTATCTTGTCCTTTAGCTCCAGTACTATCCTTTGAGCCATTTTCTTGCCTATTCCGGGAGCCTTCGTAAGGGTTTTGATATCATCGGTGATGACCGCCAGACTGAATTTTGACGGCGTAACAGAAGACAGCAAAGAAACAGCCACCTTAGGTCCCACTCCTGAAACCGAAATCAGCAGTTCAAACATGCTGAGTTCCTCTTGGGTAGAAAAGCCATACAGGCTTATAATATCCTCCCTGACATAAAGGTGGGTATACATCATTACCTCCTCCCCCACCGCACCCACCGACTGGATGGTGGAAAGAGAAGTAAAAATCTTGTATCCTATGCCGTTTGCTTCAACCACTACGTATTCATTGCGCTTGTAGGTAATCTTTCCTTTTATATATGCAAACATGCTGCTACCCCCTGCCCGTATATGCATTCATCCTGTAGGAATGCCCGTGGCATATGGCTACCGCCAGAGCATCGGCAACATCATCCGGTTTCGGTATAGCCGGAAGGCTTAAAATCACCTTGACCATTTGCTGTATCTGCGCCTTATCCGCTCTTCCATAACCGACCACTGATTGTTTCACCTGAAGAGGCGTGTATTCATATACACCTATTCCGGCCTTTGCAGCCGCCAGAACCGCCACTCCTCTTCCATGCCCTACAGTCAATGCCGTTTTGATGTTTTTATTGAAAAACAATTCCTCTACCGAAACAACTTCCGGTTTATATGCCCCTATCAGTTCCTGAAGCCTGTCATAAAGGTAAAGCAGCCGCTCCGGCAGCTGCATGGAGGCCTCTGTGGTTATTGCCCCATAATCCAATACCGAAAATTTGTTCCCCTCGTATTTTACTATACCATACCCTGTAATAGCAAATCCAGGATCTATGCCCATAATGATCATAAATTATCCTCCAATCCAGCAATATCCTGTAGTTTTCCGATATCACGCCTTCGTCCGGAGTGGAAATCAGGGATTTCCCCGAAAGAATCCAAACAAACCGGTAGTTGTTAATCTGTGTAAAACATGGTACTATAAACTCATGCTTTGCTATACAGCCATAAATCTTGTCCTTATCCCCAGCCGCACAGTTATGCACCTGGTGGAAAATGCCAATAATTATTGCGGTGCAGGATATTGCATATTTATGCATTATAATGTATAATAATAAATACTAATTAAAAGATTAAGAATGAAACAACCAGCTGAATGCAAGCATTGAATGTATTTGTTCAATCAGGTGTTTCTCGGGCAAATTTCATGTTGGTCAGATAAATTGCCATACTACATTTTAACATATTCAAGGGGGTAATTGTATGAGTCAGAAAGAAAAAGTGGTACTTGCTTATTCCGGAGGTTTGGATACATCAATAATTATACCGTGGCTGAAAGAAAACTTTGATTATGAGGTTATAGCCATGGCAGCCGACGTAGGACAGGGAGAAGAACTGGATCATCTTCAGGAAAAAGCGATAAAAACCGGAGCAAGCAAGCTGTATATTGAGGATCTGCGGGAGGAGTTCGTCACCGACTTTATATTCCCGACTCTCAAAGCCGGTGCCGTATATGAAGGTAAATACCTCCTCGGCACATCCTTTGCAAGGCCGATAATTGCCAAGAGACTGGTGGAAATAGCAAAAAAGGAAGGGGCCACTGCCATTGCCCATGGTGCCACAGGCAAAGGCAACGATCAGGTAAGGTTTGAACTCACGGTCAAAGCTCTCGCACCACATCTTAAAATAATAGCTCCCTGGAGGATGTGGGATATCAAGTCAAGGGAAGATGCCATTGACTATGCCCAGGCAAGAAATATACCCATACCTGTCACCAAAAAGGAAAATTACAGCATGGACAGGAATCTTTGGCATTTAAGCCATGAGGGGCAGGATCTGGAAGATCCATGGAACGAGCCGCAGTATGACAGGCTTCTCAAACTTATGGTTCCTCCTGAAAAAGCTCCGGATAAGCCCACCTATGTGGAGATATATTTTGAGAAGGGTATACCGAAGAAAGTTAACGGTGTGGAATACGGTCCTGTTGAACTAATTGAAGTTTTGAACAAAATTGGCGGCGAAAACGGAGTAGGAATAGCCGATATAGTGGAAAACAGGCTGGTAGGAATGAAATCCAGAGGCGTTTACGAAACCCCCGGCGGCACCATACTGTATTCAGCCCACAGGGAACTGGAACTCCTCTGCCTGGACAGGGACACTCTCCATTATAAGGATCTGGTGGCCCAGAGGTTTGCAGAGCTTGTATACTACGGTCAATGGTACACTCCATTGAGAGAAGCGATATCGGCTTTTGTCGATGTTACCCAGCAGACCGTTACAGGAACTGTCCGCATGAAGCTGTACAAAGGAAACTGCATGCCGGCCGGGGCAAAGTCCGATTACTCTCTTTACAGCGAAGAGCTTTCAACCTTTGGCAGGGATGCGGTCTATAATCAAAAGGATGCGGAAGGCTTTATAAATCTTTTTGGCCTGCCAATTAAAGTTCAGGCATTGATGAAAGAAAGGAACAAAAAACAAGAATAATAAAAGCAGGAAAAATTCCAAAATAAACATACCGGATTGTTACTAAACCTATAATGGCAACGGTTCCGGACCAAATTCCAATTTATAACGGGGACATTCCGCAAAACTCGGCCTGAAAGAAGCGGTATGTTCCCGTATTATTGACTTACTGGAGATGATTTTATGAAGCTTTGGGGCGGTAGATTTCAAAAAAACACCGATAAATCGGTGGATGATTTCAATTCATCCATCCGATTCGACAGCCGAATGTACAAACAGGATATCCAGGGCAGCATAGCCCATGCCAGGATGCTCGGAAAATGCGGCATAATTTCTGAAGCTGATTCGGAACTTATTCAGAAAACCCTGGCAGAAATCCTCTGTGACATCGAAAAAGGCCTGATCGAATTTGAAACGGATGCTGAAGACATTCATATGAATATAGAAAAGATCCTGATATCCAGGATAGGCGATGTTGGAAAGAAGCTTCACACAGGCAGAAGCAGAAATGACCAGGTGGCATTGGATATACGCATGTATTTAAAAGAGGAAATAATAAATATCAAAAACATGCTGATATCCCTGGAAGAGGTGCTGCTTAAAAAGGCGGAGGACAATCTGGACACCATACTTCCCGGGTATACCCACCTCCAAAGGGCGCAACCAATTACCTTTGCCCATCACATCATGGCTTACTGCCAGATGTTTAAAAGGGATCTGGAAAGGTTGGACGACTGTTACAAAAGGACAAACATCATGCCCCTCGGTTCGGGGGCCCTGGCCGGAACCACCTATCCCCTGGACAGGTACATGGTGGCGGGTGAACTTGGTTTCGCAGGCATAACCGAAAACAGCCTTGATGGTGTCAGCGACAGGGATTTTGTCATAGAACTGGCATCCTGCCTGTCCATTATAATGATGCACCTGAGCAGATTCAGCGAAGAGCTTATATTATGGTCCTCCCATGAGTTTAACTTCGTAGAGATGGATGACGCTTACAGCACCGGAAGCAGTATAATGCCCCAGAAAAAGAACCCTGATGTGGCGGAACTGGTAAGAGGCAAGTCAGGAAGAGTTTACGGAAACCTTATGGCGCTTCTTACAGTGATGAAATCCCTCCCCCTTGCTTACAACAAAGACATGCAGGAGGATAAGGAAGCCATATTCGATTCAATAGATACCGTAAAAATGTGTCTGCCGGTATTCACAAACATGATTGCAACCATGAAACTGAAAAAGGAGAACATGTACAAAGCCGCTCAGGGAGGTTTTACCAATGCTACGGACATGGCTGATTATCTCGTAAAAAAAGGCATACCTTTCAGAGATGCCCATGCCATCATCGGCAAAATGGTGCTTTATTGCATAAACAACAACAAAGCCATTGAAGAACTGTCAATGGAAGAGCTTAACAGTTTCTCGGACAAAATTGAAGAAGATGTCTACAGGGAAATAAGCCTTGAAAAATGTGTATCGGAAAGGAAACTGCCCGGAGGCCCGTCAAAGGCCAGTGTTATCCAGGCCATGGACAACCTCAGGCAGTACATATGTTCTTTGAAATAACACCTGCAATTATACATCAAATATAAATGTGCTGTTTCTTTTTTCGCTTATCTGTACTTTTAAATTAAGCTTTTCAGAATCCATGTCCACATGGATTCTTTCTATGTCCATGCCTTTTTTCTGAAAGCTGGCTATAAGATCCCTTTTGATATTCTCTGCTATATTGCCGTATGGGTTGCCTAAAATCTGTCTTTTATACAACATACCATCCCCCCGGTTTGTCCACCTCTTTTTAATATTATAATATTTCCCCATTTTTTCATATTATTTCCATTATAGGCATATAAATAAAAGCAAGCTGCACCAGCCTGCTTCAAATCAACCCTGCTTGGCTTTTTTATCGAGGGCCTTACCCAAACTGTACCATGAATCTCTGATTTTAAATCTCATTTCTTCATCCAATATGCTTTCTATTATTTCATTTAGTCTCTTTCTCATTTCGAAGTATTCCAGAATATTGAACTCCGGCTTTTTAAGCAGCTCTTCCATTTCTTCCACCCAGCTGTTGACATACTGGGATCCTATAAATTCCCGCGACAATTTTTTCTTTAGATGTGTAATCACCAGTTTAATAGCTTTCCTTTTTACGTCCACATCTGTTTGCTGTTTTCTCGCAGCCTCTTTTGCCATTTCAAACACTCCTTAAAAAATAATAAAAACAATATCAGATGAAAACATATTATGGGTTTTTACACTAGCTTCCCCAGTTATAACATATTATATCACATAAAAATATAAATATCCATGTATTAAAGGCACAAAGCCTTTCTATTAATATAGAAAGGCTTTATCATATGTTATAATTATATGCATAATAATAGTTCTTCATGCAGTATCAGGCAGGAATTACTCTACTCATGCATCCTAAAATTATTTCATGAA
>Ga0134099_1000699_pt1 | contig 36521 bp, 30 predicted proteins | sample 10_taG_2_FD_105482 | JGI IMG/M metagenome (GOLD analysis project Ga0134099, IMG submission 105482) | Switchgrass degrading microbial communities from high solid loading bioreactors in New Hampshire, USA - 10_41_5_180_A2 metaG | ecosystem: Engineered > Bioreactor > Semi-continuous > Anaerobic >...
ATCCGATGCCACATTAATTGAACGGCCTTCAGTGGGACATAAATGCATCCTGAGTCCCGGTGCGGCATTGACTTCAATAATAGCACCATTTTCTCCACCTATAGGCTTGGAAATATCTACGGCAGTTATATCAATACCCGCAATATCAAGTCCCATAATTTTCGCAGCTTTTACTGCCAGAAAGCTATTGTATGGATGAATCTCCGAAGTACATTCTCTTGCAGTTCCTCCAGTGCTTAAGTTTCCGTTCTCTCTTAAAAAGACAACCTCATTTGCCGCAGGAATATAGTTTTCATCCATACCTTTTTTAGCTAATACACACTTTGCAATTTCATCCAGCTTTATCTTTGTAAGAACCTTCTCATGGCCGTCACCTCTCAGTTCGTTTGAGTTTTCCTTTTCTACAAGCTCTCTTATGGTATGTGTTCCATCTCCGGTCACTGAAGGAGCCTTTCTCTCTGCCACTGCAGAAACTTTTCCTCCTACCACAAGGACCCTGTAATCATTACCTTTCACGAACTTTTCTACGATGACGGCTTTGCTGAATTTTACCGCTTCTTTAAATGCCATCCTTACCTGTTCTTCATTTTGAATATCAAGAGAAACACCTTTTCCCTGGTTCCCATCACAGGGCTTTACTACTACAGGAAAGCCAATTTCTTTTGCTGTCTCCACTGCAGCATCTTCCATATATACAACATCGCCGTGAGGAACCGGTATATCATGCCATGAAAGAAGTTCCTTAGTCAGAGTCTTATTACCGGCCATGTCTACTGATACGCAGCTTGGTGTATCAGTCATCGAAGCCTCCACCATTTTTAGATATTTGCCATAGCCAAGCTGCATTATCATGTCATTTGCATACCGGATTACAGGTATGCCCCTTTTTGCTGCCTCATCATAAATTGATTTTGTGCTTGGTCCCATATCTGTCTGTGCTGCAATTTGTCTTAAATTTAACAATATTTTCTCTATATCGGGCTCATTTCCACAAGCCAGTTCCGAAACAATTTTCACAGCGGCTTTACCGCACTCAACAGCACTTTTTTCATTAAAATACTGAAATATTACATAATAAAGAGAAGGTTCACTTATTATACGTGTTTTTCCATAGTTAACACTATAGCCAAGCATATTTTGCATTTCCAATGCCAAATGTTCAATTACATGGCCTAAATAAGTGCCTTCATACAACCTTTCGACAAATCCTCCTTCATAACCTAAGGAACAATAATGTTTTTTTAATCCCGGAAAGTATTTTAATAGCTTTTCATTGAAATCTTCCAGCTGATTTGTAGGTTTATCGTGCAGACCGCCAATATCAATGACCATTTTGATTACAGGTTTATGGCTGAAAATGTTTCTGCCCGAAAATGTTTGTATGCTGTAAATTTTCACTTTATACCCTCCATCTGTAACAACCATCTATAATAACAGTTACATCCAAATTCTAAGTTTAATTCAAATGTAGTACCTCCGGCTTTAAACCCGTATTGGTAAAATTGTTAGTTTATGCGCATTACTTCTCTGTTCATCATGTCATATCCATATCCCTCTGGGAGTACGTGAAGTGTAATGTTAGTAATCGCAAGAATCTCATCAGGTTTAAGCTCCGATACATTTGAGCTTTTTATGGACTTTCCATCAATTACAGTAACTGCATTTGTTCCTATTACCTCAAAATGCGCATCCGGATAAACTCTAATGGCAGTATCTTCATCTATTCCAATCCCCAGCATATAGGGATTTTCCGCTACTCCGCACAAGAGTCTTCCTATCCTGCCTCTTTGGGCAAAATGCTGATCAATAATTGCATCTTCAAGCAAACCTAAACCCGGGGCCATTTTTAGAGTGCATTTTCTGGCAGGATCATTGTCTGTGCCGTTGACTATCATAGTGTTGCTCATTGCAGAAGCTCCTGCACTGGTCCCAATGACAGCCACACCTTTGCAGTATGCCCATTGTATTGCAGAATATACTTTCGTGCCGCCAAGGATGCTTGTAATCCTTAATTGATCGCCTCCGGTCATAAAAATACCCGTTGAATTCCTGATTATTTCAGCATTGCTCTCATTGTTTGCATCATCACGCGTATTTATGTTAAGTATCTCCACTCTCGAAGCTCCAAGTCTCATAAAAATTTTTTTATACTCAGTTCCCACATCTTCAGGTTTTTCCGTAGCCGTTGTCAGTATCACAAGATTTGCTTTGTCTCTTCCTATTATCTCAACAACCTTTTTCAGTATTTTACTTTCTCCATATTTATCTTCTGCCCCGCCAATAATTATCAGGTTGCCTTTTACTATTTCTTGCTCCATTTAATTCCTCCAAAGCAATTTATCTGTTGTATAAAACTAATGATTTCATAATTTTTATATTTTTATACTTTTGTATTTATAAATCTAACTTAACCCATTGCCCCCGCATCTGCAACGTTTTCTCTCAACTGTCCGCCACAGTAGGTTAAGTTATCAAGCCTCATGCCTATACAAGTATGAAAAGGCAAGGAAACTGCAGCCCTTGCCTTAGATATTCAATTCATGTCATTATCCAGGTTATATGCTATATTTGCTTATATGCCAAGATACAGCCTTATATAATTCCGTATTACATCTCCAAAAATTAAACCTATTCCCATAAGTACTATACTTGCAACTATAACAGACAATCCAGCTTTACTGCCGCCTTTAGACGCAATTACACCTGTTACTACCCCTACCAAACCAAAAATAAAAGGATATATGACTAACGATAATACGGCACAAATCCACCCCACTACAATTAATAAAGCGTTGTATTTACCGGCAGTGTACTGCTCATTCTGAGTTCCGTTAATATTGTCCATAAAAATTATCACCCCGTTTTATTATTGTCCTAAAACCATGGCTATATACAATAAATTTCCTTATCAATTCTCATAGCGGCCTTTTTTTAGTACCATTCCTTTGTCGGCAAAAAGTTCTCCTCCTATAAAAACTTTGTCCAGGCTCAGATCATTTTTATTAAAAACTATGATATCTGCATCACTTCCCTGTATTAACTTGCCTTTTTCGGGATAGAGCTTTAAAACTTTCGCTACATTTGACGTTACCGTTTTCAGCACGTTCTCCATTGGCAGATGTTTTTCAAGTATGCAGTTCCTTATATCATTAAGAAGTTGGGATACCTTTCCCACGCCATTGCTAGATTCACTTCCTGTACTGCCGTTTCCGTCTGAAGACACGGTGATTTTGTCCATATTCAGGCCTTTATTCATCAGAATCTCCATAGCATCCGGCACACTATAGCCTGCACCGCTAATCTCTCCTGCTGTCAGATCTATATTGCCTCCATCCATGGCATAGCTCAGTGCTTCATCAAAGAGTCTTTTATTTCTATTCAGATGAGTGGGAACAAACATCTCAATGGGAAAATCAGTCACATTAAGGAGTTCGAATAATGGATTTAACCCGTCTTTTCCATCTCCTACGTGGATATGCATTACACCTGCCTTATCTCCAAGCATTCCTCCAATCAGGGCTTCTGAAGCAAGCTCCTTTAACTGCATGATGCTTGGATAAGAAGACCTGTAGTCGGAAATTGCAATCTCGCCAACTCCTATAACCTTATCTATAAAAGTTATATCCCATGCCACCTTCCCTGTAAGAGTTACTGGAGGAACGCTATAGTTGCCGGTATATACAAAAGTGTTTATTCCCTCTTTTTGAAGGGCCCTGGCTTTAGCAAGCAGTGATGCAACACTCCTGGTCACTCCGTCAGCTCCCAATACTCCTACAAGAGTTGTAACACCTGATTGGATTATATCTTTTAACATCAGCTCAGGTATTCTGCTGTCAGGGCCCTGCTCCCCGCCTCCCCCTGTAATATGAACATGCTGATCAATAAAACCCGGACAAATATACTTGTCGGGGCAGTCAATTACATCTATTTCAAATACATCTGTCTCAAATTGTGGCAGAAAGTTTATGTTATTCTCTATTGCAGCTATTTTACCACCTATTATCAACACATCTCTGACTCCACATTCTTCAGGACAGAAACAATAGCCGTTTTTTAACAGTTTTATACCGTGCATTAAATCACCATAATTTTTATTTATTCCATCTAATTTAACTCGTTGTGCCAGATAATGAGATAGCATTTTAGAGAGCTTCAGAGCTAGTTAGCGAAGTGGAGGATGAGGCAATTCACCTGAGCGAGGCGGATTGATTTGCCCCGTAACGAGCTTATTAGCTCTTGAGCCAGGAACTCCTGCTGTCGAAATGCCAGCACAATAATTTAAGTTAAATTCAGATTACAAAAGGGCACTTATAATTATAGGATACATATTAAAATTGTTTTTATGTAATTACTATTTTTTATATAACCAAAACCAATTATCAAGCCGCCAAGAAAGCTTCGTGCCCGGAATTGTCCCCTGTAAATACAAATAGAAATGTAATATCAATTGACTTAGATTTACATAAATGTTATTATATAATTTGAAAAATTGCTTTAAGTTTGTTAAACTAAGGCTTATATGTTAGTAACCAATACAGCATATTTGAAATTTATATTAAATTGAAAGGTGATAACGATGGCAGCAAATTTCAACACATTAACGTCTAAGCAAAAAAAAGTCTATGCAGCAATAGAATCGTACATTAAAACAAACAATATACCTCCTACAGTGAGGGAACTTGGTGAAATGATTGGTGAGAAAACTCCCGGTGCAGTTCAAGGTATCTTAAACCGACTTGAACAAAAAGGTGTCATAAGAAGGCAGATCGGAATGGCCCGGTCAATTCAGCTTGTACACCCTGAAAATACACTTTATGCCGATCCGGTTTACATACCTGAGATCAAAAAAATAAGTAAAAGAAATGTAAATGATCTGTTAAATATATATAATATAGTGAAATATCAACCTATCTCTCCCGATATAGTGGAAAGTGCTGATAATCACTTTTTAATAGAGTGTCCTGACGAAAGCCTCGATAAAAGCGGCATAAAGTACGAGGACTTATTACTCATAAATACAAACTGTGAGATAAAAGATGGTGACATTGTGATATTGCTTTATGAAAATCATGTCCTTCTTCGTTATTATTTTAGAAATGAAAACGAAAATCTCATAACATTAAAAGCAGATTCAAATCTGCTTGACCGGGAAGAATTTGAAAAAGAAGAAGTTAGAATAATAGGAAAACTCGTTAGTAGATTTTGCAAATATTAATTCATAATAATCTCATTTAAAATTATCAACAATTTACATGTGAATTGCCTGAATATATTGTATATTTAAGGCAGATGTGCGTTTCTTAATGCAATAAACCGGCATCGGACACATAATAAAATCACTGAAAAAATTCATGTTATAAAAAAGAAATATCCGGGGAAAGTTCCCCGGATATTTCTTTTTTACTTTATTTCACTTGAATGTTTTATTATTACTTCATACTTAATTTTAATTCTTATTTACTTTATTTGCAAAATCCTATTTGAACTCGGCACGATGCAGGTAGAATATACCTACAGGGCTGAAGTACCAGCCTTCAAGATTGTCAGGATACATAACCGTCTTAGTGTAATAGTATACCGGCAGTATAGGCATTTCATCCATTAATATTTGCTCAGCTTTATGCATTAACTCAAACCTTTCATTGGCATCGTCAGAGTTGATAGCCTTGTTTATAAGTTCATCATATTCTGCATTTTTCCAGGCAGCTGTATTATTACCACTGTTGGACAGCCACATATCCATGAAGGACATTGGGTCTGCGTAGTCTGCACCCCAACCATCTCTTGCAATATCAAAGTTATGCTTGTTTCTTTCCTCAACAAACACATTCCATTCCATATTTGAAATTTTAATATTAACGCCGAGATTTTCCTTTAACTGGTTCTGTATAGCTTCGGCAATCATTTTATGGCCTTCGCTTGTATTGTATATAAGTTCTACTTCAGGGAAGCCCTCACCATTTGGGTATCCGGCTTCTGCAAGAAGTTTTTTTGCTTCTTCAACATTCGCAGTCTCTGGAAGATACGGTGATCCGTATTTTTCTTCAGCTACAGCTCTGAAATCTTTATCTCCTTCCGGCTCAGGCATTCCATAAGGTACCCAGCCAATTGCCGGTTTCTGGTTTGCCATTGCAACCTTGTCAATAATATATTGCCTGTCTATAGCTAAAGCAAAAGCCTTTCTAACCCTGGCATCATCAAATGGTGCCCTTTGAGTGTTGAAATCATAGAAGTAAGTAGTAAAATCAGGCAAAATCTCAGCTTTTCCCTCTGCAACAAGCCCCGGTATCGTATTTGGAGGCATATGAGCATAGTTTATATCAATCTCACCTGCTTCAGTTGCGCTAAGAGCTGCATCGTCATCATCCATCAGTTTGAAACGGATCTCATTTAACTTTATTTCATCCTTATTCCAGTAGTTCTCATTTTTTACAACAACAAGTTCATCCTGGTGTTTCCATTCTTTAAGTTTGAAGGCACCGTTAGATATATATGTTTCAGGACTCTGAGTCCATGCATCACCATGCTTCTCGATTATGTCCTGTCTTACAGGTACTGTTACCATAAAGCCGGCAAGTTCGAGGAAATAAGGAGCTTTTGCTATAAGTTCAACTTCAAATGTTTTTTCGTCAACAGCTTTTATAGCAACATCCTCAACCTTTCCATTACCTTCATTATATTCTTGTGCACCCTTTATAAGATAGAGAATATATGAGTATGGTGAAGCTGTCTCAGGATTAAGTACTCTTTTCCATGCATATTCGAAATCATATGCTGTAACAGGTTTACCATCTGACCATTTTGCATCTTCTCTCAGGTGGAATGTATATTTAGTTCCATCATCAGAAATATCCCAGCTTTCTGCTACCCCAGGTTTAATACCACCTTGACTGAGATCTGTCAGACCTTCAAAAAGATGTGAAATATAAGTTCCTGCATCCAGTGTCTGGTTAATAGCCGGATCGATTGTTCCAGGCTCTGAACCAAATATTGCAGTAATTGTATCTCTTACATTTCCTCCCTTGTTTTCTCCATCATTTTTGGAGCCGCCATCTCCTGTATTTTTAGCTCCACAGCCTGCAAATACAGAGGCTATCATTACCGCTATTATCAGAGCAGCAATTAGTCTTTTTTTCATTTTTAATTCCTCCTTTGTTGTTTTTTGTAATTTTACTTGTTGTGTATAATTTAACTTGTTGTGCCAGGTAAAGAGATGGCACAACAAGTTCATTTAGTAAATAATTTACTGTCACTATTGCCATGGATACATTGATTCTTATGTTGCGGAATCTTCTGCTGCAGTTTTACATGGGCCGGCCATTTTATATGTCCGGCCATTTATTATTTATATCTAAATATGCCTAAAAGATATTATTTGCACTCACGATTGTCATTATCATTATCATTTCTGCCTATTTTTTCATTTATTATAAAGATGACATGCACACATATGACCTGGGGCCACTTCTTTAAATTCAGGCTCAACCTCAGCGCAAATTTTGCTTGCATAGGGGCATCTTGTTCTGAATCTGCATCCCGACGGCGGATCTATAGGGCTTGGTACATCCCCTTCAAGGATTATTCTCTTTCTCTCTTTGCTTGCTTTAGGGTCAGCAATAGGTATGGCAGAAAGGAGAGCTTGCGTATATGGATGAGCCGGTTTGTCATACAGTTCATCGCTGCTGGCAAGTTCAACCAGTTTTCCCAGATACATAACACCCACCCGGTTGCTTATATGCTTTACCATGGACAGGTCGTGAGCTATAAAGAGATAGGTAAGCCCAAGAGAATTCTGCAAATCCTCCAGCATATTTACTATCTGAGCTTGTATAGACACATCAAGAGCAGATATTGGCTCGTCACAAACAATAAATTCCGGTTGAACAGCCAAAGCTCTGGCTATACCTACTCTCTGCCTTTGTCCTCCGCTGAATTCATGTGGATACCTGTTAGCATGCTCCTTGTTAAGTCCAACCAGCTCAAGCAAATGATATATCCTGTCCTTTTTTTCCTTTCCTTTTGCCAGTTTGTGTATATCCATGGGTTCCCCAACAATATCCCCTACTGTCATTCTTGGATTCAATGAAGCATATGGATCCTGGAATATCATCTGCATTTTTTTCCTGTAAGGTTTCATACGCACTTTTGTTATATCTGTTCCATCAAAAATGATTTGCCCTTTTGTCGGCTCATATAACCTTAATACAGTTCTTCCTGCCGTTGTCTTTCCGCATCCACTTTCTCCAACAAGGCCCAAAGTTTCACCTTTCGCAATAGAGAAGGTTACATCATCAACAGCCTTGACAACAGATTGCTGATTGCCGAAAATCCCTTTATTGACAGAAAAGTGCTTTGTAAGATTCTTTACTTCGAGAATGTTAATATGCTTTGAACTCATATTCACACCCCCTTGCTTTCAGCTTCATGAAGCCAGCAGGCTGAGCCATGGCCCTTTTTAACTTCTGTGTAAACAGGTTTTTGAAGCTCACATATTTTCATGGCACAAGAACATCTTTCCACAAAAGCACAGCCTTTCGGAGGGTTAATCATATCTGGTGGCTGGCCTTCTATTGGTTTTAGCCTTTCACGCCCCATATTCATACGCGGTATACACTTAAGCAACCCTTTTGTATAGGGGTGTTGAGGATTATAGAAAATATCCCCGGTAGAACCTTGTTCCACTATTGTTCCACCATACATAACAACTACTTTTTCACATATATCAGCTACAAGGCCAAGGTCATGAGTAATAAGTATGATAGACATATTAAGCTTTTCTTTAAGGTCCTTCATCAACTCAATAATCTGAGCCTGAATTGTAACATCCAGAGCTGTAGTAGGTTCATCTGCAATTAGCAGTTTTGGCTCACAGGACAACGCCATGGCAATCATAACTCTCTGACGCATACCACCGCTGAACTCATGAGGGTATTGTTTCAATCTCTTTTCGGGACTGGGTATTCAACCAGTTTCAGCAGTTCTATAGCCCTGAGCTTTGCTTCAGATCTTTTAAGCTTAGTGTGTTTCAAAATAGATTCAACCAGCTGGTTACCAATAGTAAATACCGGATTCAAAGATGTCATAGGGTCCTGGAATATCATTCCAATCTCATTTCCTCTTAAATCCTGCATCTGCTTGTCTGTCAGATCGCTTAAATTCTTGTTGTCAAATATGATGTTGCCACTCTCAATAAATCCATTTTCAGCCAACAGCCTCATAATTGACAGCATGGTAACACTCTTACCGCTTCCTGATTCGCCAACCACACCAACAGCCTCACCAGTTCCGACATTGAAGGAGACATTATTAAGGGCATATACCTTTCCTGCATAAGTTCTGAAGGTAGTATAAAGATTATTTATTTCAAGTAAATTTTTCATATAGTGTTCACCTTTTCTATTTTCTCATTCTGGGATCAAGAGCATCCCTAAGCCCATCTCCAAAGAGATTGAATGCCAGTATTGTTATACTGATTGCAAGAGAAGGGAAAAGCAACAAATAAAAGTGTGTCCTGATACTTCCCAGAGCATCGTCAGCAAGACTGCCCCAGCTTGGCACCGGTGCATCTACTCCAAGACCTATAAAACTCAGGAAGGATTCAGTAAATATGGCATCAGGTATTAACAACATAGTGGTAACAATTATTGAACCAAGGCTGTTTGGTATAAGGTGCCTGATGAGAATCCTGAAACTGCTTGCTCCAAGAGTCTTTGCAGCAGTAACATATTCCTGCTCTTTCAGGCTGAGTATCTGGCCTCTTACAATCCTTGCCATGGATACCCAGTAAGTTAGTCCTATAGCTAAATATATACTTATCAAGCCTGAACCTGCAGCCTGCAACCCGCTAAAAATCGGGAGTTTCAGCAAATTTTCCAGTTTGTCTCTCAATACAACCATGAGAAGTATGACATAAAGCATAGTAGGTATACTGTAAATAATATCCACTATTCTCATCATAATGCTGTCGACACGTCCACCGAAATACCCGGAAATTCCGCCATAGAAAATACCTATTGTAAGATTTATTATGCATGCTACAACGCCAACGCTAAGGGAGATCCTCGCACCATAGAGAACTCTTACAAACATATCCCTTCCAAGAGAGTCAGTTCCAAAGGGATGCTGCAGACTAGGTCCCAGGTTTTCTTCCCCTCTTATCTGCTGGGAATAGGAATACGGTGAAAGCATTGGACCAAATATTGCTGCCAAAAATATAAGTATTATTACAGCCAGGCTAAACATAGCCACTTTATTTTGCTTCAGACGTTTCCAGGCGTCACCCCAATATGTGAGACTCGGTCTTGTTGCAACCTCTGCCTTTTCATACCTCTTTTTATTTAATGGTTTAAATAATTCTTCTCGTGATAATTCCATATCTGCACCTCAATCTAATTCTTCAATTTAATTCTCGGATCAAGTACTGTATAGAGCACATCAACAATAAAATTCATCAAAACAAGGAATACCGCATAAAAAATTGTCACACCCATAGTCACGGTATAATCTCTGTTGTTTATGCTTGTAACAAAATATCTTCCGAGTCCCGGGATATTAAATATTGACTCTATAACAAAACTTCCTGTCAGTACTCCGGCTATAAGCGGTCCAAGATATGTTATCACCGGCATTATCGAATTCTTAAGTGCATGCTTATATATAACAACTCTTTCAGAAAGTCCTTTTGCTCTTGCAGTCCTTATATAATCCTGTTCAAGCACTTCTACCATACTGGAACGTACAAGTCTTGCAATAAAGGAAATCGGAAGAAAAGAAAGAGCTACAGCAGGAAGAATAAGGTGAATAAATGATTTATCCCCTATTACAGGGAACCACTTCAACTTAACCCCCAGCAAGTACTGGCTAAGCACTGCAACTACAAATCCTGGAACAGAAACACCCAGCGTAGCAATAATCATAGCCATACGATCCTGCCACTTGTCTTTTTTAAGAGCAGACAGGACACCTAAAGGTATACCAATAAAAAGGCATAAAGCTATCGAAAATATACCAAGCCTTGCAGAATGGGGAAAGTGTTCGGTAATAATATCATTGACAGGTCTACCCCTGTTCTTCATGGAAATTCCGAAATCCAACTTAATAGTATTTTTCAACATAGTAATATACTGCTCTGATAATGGCTTGTCCAATCCATACTTTGCTCTTATATTTTCCACAATCGCCGGTGGAAGGTTCTTCTCACTGTTATAAACATTTCCTGGTATCGCGTGCATTATAAAAAAAGTTATCGTTATAATAACAAAAAGCGTAAATATCGAATACGCAAACCTCTTTAATATATATCCAAACAAATAGAAACACCCCTTTATTAATATACAAAGACTATGTTAACATAATTCTTTAATTAGAACAATATTTTGACCCTTGACAATAAATTACAGCTTGATATTACTGCGTTTACAGCTCTTAGAATATTAATGTTAGTTTACATAAAATTTCCTCAGAAAATAATAAAAGTGCCCCGGTTCGAGCACTCCGATAAATGAAGACAGTTCTCAAAAATCAGCTACTTTTCTGAGATTGAGAACTGTCCCCACACAAATTGAAAATAATTTAGTTCATTTTTCAGTTTAAATAATTTTTATTTAGGCCGTCTTTTAATTAATACCTCTCATACTAAGTCCATCTCTCAATAAGTCTGTCTTTTAAGTTCTTCTTCAGTTCGTCTTTTCAAATGCCAACTTCTTTAGCTCATCTATCGATTTAAATTTGTTCATTCTTTAGTTCATCTTTTAAGTACCATTTTATTTAGTTCATCTTTTATCAAGCTTTTTCCAGTTCATCTATTATCAATCTGCCCATTTCTATTGTTCCAACCACTGTTGCCCCATCAGAAGCAATATCTGAAGTTCTGAAGCCTTTATCCAGAACTTTAACAACTGCATCTTCAACCGCTCTTGCTTCTTCTTCAAGACCGAATGAATACCGCAGCATCATGGCGGCAGATAGTATTGTTGCTAATGGATTAGCTTTATTACAGCCTGCAATATCGGGCGCGGAACCGTGAACAGGTTCATATAGTCCCATATTTCCATTTCCAAGGCTGGCTGACGGAAGCATTCCTATCGAGCCTGTAATCATAGAAGCCTCATCAGAAAGGATATCTCCAAACATATTAGTAGTCACAATAACATCAAACTGTTCAGGCCTTCTTACCAGCTGCATGGAAGCATTATCCACATACATGTGATTGAGTTTAACTTCAGGATATTCGCTTGACACTCTGGTAACAACTTCCCTCCACAATCGGGAACTTTCAAGGACATTTGCCTTATCTACCGAAGTTACGACTTTTCTTCTGTTCATCGCAATTTCAAAAGCTCTTCTCGCAATTCTCTCCACTTCAAAAACACTGTACATTTCAGTGTCAAAGGCTGCCTCTCCCATTTCGCCGGTATCAGTTCTGCCTCTTTTGCCGAAGTATATACCTCCGGTCAACTCCCTTACCACCATTATATTTACTCCATCTTTTATAATATCATCTTTAAGAGGAGAAGCATTCTTCAGGGCATTATATATAACAGCAGGCCTGAGATTTGCATAAAGTCCCAATCCTGCGCGTATTCCCAGCAACCCCGCTTCAGGACGCTTTTCTCCGGGAAGTGAATCCCACTTCTCTCCGCCTACTGCCCCCAGCATCACAGCATCACAATTTTTGCACATTTCAAGAGTATACTGGGGAAGCGGCTCTCCACATGCGTCAATGGCACATCCGCCAATAAGCGCTTTCTTTGTATTAAATTCATGTCCATATTTTTTAGCAACAGCATCAAGGGTTTTCAAAGCCTGCTCCATAACTTCCGGTCCAATCCCGTCCCCCGGCAACACAGCAATATCAAACTTCATAATGTACCTCCTTAATAAACTTCAGCCATTGAGTTAACCCATTGTGCTAAATAATCGAGATTATAGCACAACAGGTTAACTTTTATCTGTTTGCCTCTTCACATACTCAATAAGTCCGCCTGATGAGATCAGTTCCTGTAAGAATTCCGGGAAGGGCGCAGCTTTATATATGTTCCCCTTTGTGTGGTTTACAATCGTCCCTGTATCAAAATCTACCGATACTTCGTCTCCATCTTCTATATCATTGGCTGCTTCAGGGCATTCTACAATAGGCAGTCCTATATTTATGGAATTCCTGTAAAATATTCTTGCGAATGTGTCTGCTATTACACATGAGACACCGGATGCCTTAAGTGCTATAGGAGCATGTTCCCGGGAAGAACCACATCCAAAGTTTTTACCCGCAACCACAATGTCTCCTGCCTGCACTTTGTTGACAAAATCCTTGTCCAGATCCTCCATACAGTGCTTTGCCAGCTCTGCAGGATCAGAAGTATTCAAATACCTTGCCGGTATTATTACATCAGTATCAATGTTATCTCCATATTTAATTACTTTGCCTTTTACATTCATACCCAATCCACTCCTTTCAACTTTTACTCCGGTGCTACAATCTTTCCGGCCACGGCAGATGCTGCTGCAACAGCAGGACTTGCCAGATACACTTCACTGCGGGGATGTCCCATTCTTCCCACAAAATTCCTGTTAGTTGTGGCCACAGCCCTCTCTCCTTCTGCAAGTATGCCCATATGTCCGCCAAGGCATGGACCACAGGTGGGCGTACTAACTGCAGCGCCGGCATCTACGAATATATCAAACAATCCCTCGTTCATTGCCTGTTTCCATATCTTTTGTGTGGCAGGAATTATTATACACCTTACATCAGGATGCACCTTCTTACCTTTTAATACCTCCGCAGCAACTCTTAAATCTTCAATCCTGCCGTTTGTACATGAACCTATTACCACCTGATGTATCTTTATATCGCCAACTTCGTCAATTGTTCTGGTGTTCTCCGGCAAATGAGGAAATGCGACTGTAGGTCTCAGTGTACTGAGATCAATTCTATAAACTTCAGCATATTCAGCATCCTCGTCTGCTTTATATACCTTATAAGGCTTATTGGAATGCTCTGCAATATATGCAAGAGTCTTGTCATCCACTTCAAATATTCCGTTTTTTGCCCCGGCTTCAATAGCCATATTGGCAATAGAGAACCTGTCATCCATAGAAAGATATTTTAATCCTTCACCTGTGAATTCCATTGACTTATAAAGGGCACCGTCAACTCCGATTTTTCCGATAATATGGAGTATTATATCCTTACCGCTTACCCATTTTCCAGGTTTACCCTCAAGCACAAACTTAATTGCCTCAGGTACTTTAAACCACGTCTCACCTGTAGCCATTCCCGCAGCCATATCAGTGCTTCCTACACCTGTGGAGAAAGCCCCCAGAGCTCCATATGTGCAAGTGTGAGAATCAGCACCTATAACAACATCTCCTGCAACAACAAGGCCTTTCTCAGGCAGTAATGCGTGCTCAACTCCCATTTGCCCTACTTCAAAGAAATTTACAATGCCCATTTTCTTTGAGAATTCTCTTATCATTTTAACCTGCTCAGCAGATTTGATATCTTTGTTTGGAGTAAAGTGATCCGGAACTATGGCAATTTTATTTATATCAAATACCTTATTCACTCCAATTTTCTCAAATTCCTTTACGGCAACGGGAGTTGTTATGTCATTTCCAAGAACCATATCAACTTTTACTTTAATTAATTGCCCGGCCTTTACACTTTCCAATCCAGCATGTTCCGCTAAAATTTTTTGTGTCATGGTCATTCCCATATTATACCGATACCTCCTTGTCCTTTATAAGTTAAGCTGTATACAAGCTGTAAAAAACATAAAACAATACCCAAGCTCTGCTTGAATATCATGCACAACTGCCAGTTTGCGAAGCAAACTATTGGCAGGCACATTTGAAAAGGATTAACTGCCAGCTTTAACTAACAACTTTTTACTTATAACTTTTTACTTATTACTTTTTACATATTTCTTATAAATTTTAATTTATAGCTTATTATCTTATGAAGATTATACTTTTTTTACTGAAGCAGTTCTTCCCGATAATTACCCAAAAAAACAGGTATAATTAATGATTCTTGTTGTACTGTTTTCTAAATTGAAGAGGTGTCATTTTAGTGTGCTTTTTAAATATCTCATTAAAGCGCTGTTGATTGGAAAAGCCTACACTTAACGCAATGTCACTTATTTTATGGTCTGTTTCTCTTAATAGCTCCATGGCTCTTTCCACCCTCACCTTAAGAAGATAACTTATTGGACTGATATGCATTTCTTCTTTGAAAGCACGGGTAAAATAGCTTGTACTGAGAAACACAAACCTGGCAATATCATTCAATGAAATGTTGCGTTCATAGTTATTATGTATATAGTTTACGGAAATTTTAATTAATTCCTTGAGTTTTGGACTTTTATTCTTTATACTGTTTTCCCATTCCATTTTCAAAGCTCTTGAAATAAGCACAAAAAGTTCCAAGACCAGCAGATGGCTAAGAAACTCGCTGCCGATTTCGTTGCTGTCCCTCTCCTTCAATATCCTGTTTAAAAGCACAATAATATCATTCTTCTGGCTGACTTTCAGGGATATGAAGGCTCCCGACTCTTTACTGCTTACAAAATTAAGGAAGTCTTCCAGCGATACTTCGGAATACTCCCCCGTGTCTTTGTTTTCAAACTTGAAACTCAGGACAATAAATTCACAGCCTGATTCAGACTTAACAATAAATTTATGATATTGAAAGGGTTTAATTATTATTATGTCATTAGGTCCCATATCAACAGGCTGGCCTGATACTTCAAAGACCGCACTGCCTTTTTTCATATATACCATTTCGAAAGAATCGTGTTGACTTAAGTTCATACTCCATTCCCGGTCATGAATTCTTTCGATGTTCTTGACGATAACCGGCACAAATGATGAGGAGCTCATCAAACTTCTCCACGCCTTTGGAATAACCTGGTTTCCCATCTGGTTTTCCATATTAACATGCATCCCTTTCAATATAGTTTATAGCATACTTAATATACAAATTATTGTTTAGGGCAATACCCTTTGATTTCATTTACAAATGGCGTTTATTTTGCAACTGGCTATTTATAGGCAATTTATTATTTCATTTTAAATTCTATAACATAGCTCAATTTCGGTCAAGGTTAGCATACAAGCATAAAAGGAGGACATTTGTCCTCCTTTTATGCTAGCTTTCGATGTCTGCCATATCCATTTCCTTTAAAAGTTCTTTGAGGTTTTCTGCCTCTTCTCTGCTAAGTGTTATACCTTTTCCCATTCTTTCGTGGCTCTCATCCCAATCCCTGATATCCAATTTTGGTTTCCTTTCATTCCAGCTTATAATATTAACTTCTTTTTTCCATCCATTGCTGGACTCTCCTAATACTCCGATTTTCTTCACGATTTCAAATTTAAAATCAGACATTTTAAACCTCCTGTGTATTATTCTTTATACTGCTTTCCTTTTTGTACCAATGATACCTCCAGCCTTCCATGGCTTTTCGCCCAGGCAAGGAAATGATCCTGCCTTTCTGATACTTCAAATGAGATAATTCTCGGTGTTCCCGATATATCATGTCCTCTTAATAGTTCTCCTTTTTCATTAATAATAGCTGCAATTCTTATATTCTTAAGGATCTGTACGCCGGGACACGATTTACTGTATTCAAGACCATCTATAATGTTAACAGGGCCTTCACCTCCTTTAACAAAGCCTTTGCCTTCTTCCATATTATCTGTCTGCAAATCTGTATTATCATCCGGTATAAAAATTATATCTACATATTGTCCCGCTGAAAGCTGCCAGCCATTCACCTGGTCACTTTTAAACTCCACAGAAAACAGCCTGTTTTCCTCATTCACAACTTTTATTTCATCAGATTCCCCTACTTCTCTCAATCTTCCTGTCACAACCATCTCTCTTTCTTCAATATCGGTCCCGGCTTCCTTTCCCACTATTTCCTTTACATCCTTTACTGCATTTTTTGGAATTATGTACGCATCAACTTCTATTATTTCCAGCATATTTTCTTCAATAACAGTTCCCTCAGGTATATTTGTTTTTGTAAAAACAACTTCCACTTTACTTTGATAACCGGATACGTTCTGTATGATAATAATTTCGGCTACTAACAGTACAATGGCTAGACAACCGGTTACAAAAATTCTGTTAATTCTCTTCATATGCAGAAAAGTTCTCCTTCTCTATGATATAACAACAATATTACAACAATCCATAAATAATTTTTATTCAAGATTATTATGCAATACTTTAAATTATTAAAGTAGATTCAGTTGTCTATCGGTATTTCGGAGTCTACGTGTATTTTAAGTTCAAAATACTCTTTTCCGGCCTGTTCAAGTATGAACTGCCTGTAAAGAGATGGTTTAACAGGCACTATAACACAAGCGTGTATTGACGGCCTGTCCAGCATTGTACCATTGGGGCAGGTGACACCGTTTCCTTCACTAAATACCAACAGGGAATCAATTAATACTTTTTCATCAGCTATGGATTCGGGTTTTGGTGACATATCCTCATATAATATGAGATTCTTTGCAAGTAAACCTCTGTATATAGACTGCATTTTTTCATAATCTATTTCAAGGGTATTCCCTGAAAGATTCTCAGCTCTTATGGCCTCATATGCAGATATATTGGTCATATCCACAGCATCCCGTATCATTTGGGCTTTGACTGATAGCAAATAGTTTTCAAGAACATAGTAGAAAACCGGTATTACAACAAACACAACTATTGCAGCCAGTAATATAACATCTAATACTGCATCTCCTCTTTCATCTTTTCTTTCATTTCTTATTTCATCTCTTATTTCATATCCTCTTTGAGTCATGTAATCCCCTGTTGTATATGAATTCCGGAATATGTTCAACAATATTAATTCTTTCGGAGGCATTAGCTTGCTCAATAAAATTAACTTTAACACTAACCTTTCCGGCAACATCAATTAACAACCTTTCTCGCTATAAATGTCTTGTCATAAACCACCCTGTGTGCAACTGAAGTTCTTCCAAATAAATGCATCAGTCTGCTAAATTCGATATCTGCTTCAACACGCAGATTCATCTCATCCCCATATTTAGCATATTCTGAACCGGTAACTGTAATATTTTTGAAACCCCTGTTTCTCATTTTGTCAATCAGTTCTGCTTTCACCTCTGCTGATAAGCCGCCCTCAATTTCCATTTTCATAATGACACTTCTGCAAAAAGTATTCATATCAGATTTCATGGATACCGGAACAAAAAATTCAACAAGAAAAACTATAAGTGCTGTAAGTATAACAAGTACTACACCGGTAACAACAACCTTTGACGCCAATCATACCCACCTCCGTAGCCAGAAGCTTATCCCCATAGCCATAATGCTTGTCATTTCAGTTATGAAGAAAATATTTGACTTACAATTGTATTTTTCCACCAATTTTCCAACTCCGTCATAATGTTGCCTGCAAACCTTCTAAGTCCTGGGATAATTATAAATGCAGCGATGATTAATGCCGCAGCTATTCCCAACAGCTCATTCATGCCGAAACCTCCATTTCTATTCAGATATACAGCTATACTTTTCCCAGCTTGTTTCAGCCTTGCATATTTCGGCTTCATACAATGTTTTGTGTCTCCTGACATATTGTTTTTTATAGCTTTCATAACCAATGCTCCTTTCTTTTCATTAATTATTTACTAACTTCAATTCATAAACTTCAGTTCATAATTATCAGTTCATAAGTATCAATTCATAAATATCTTTCCAAGGGCGTTTGCGGCATCAATAAACAGCGGAACTGATATCATAACTACTATAATGGCTACAAACAAGGCAGCCGCTGCTACACATCTTGCTTTACAGCTATCTGTCTCAGCTTGTATATAATTAAAATATTTTTTAAACATAACTTCTTCCTGCCTGGCGAGAATTTCCTGGTTATCTCCCGTCAGCACTCCCTGTTTTAAAACTATACAAAGAGTTTCAATCTCCTGGACATCAAAAAATGATTTAAGTTCATCCAATGTTGTATCAATATCAAGAGTCAGTTCGTACCTGGCAGCCAATTTAACCAGCGCCTCTCTTAAGTATCTGTCGTCTGCAATTTCATACACACACTTTATGGCGTCGGTGACTTTTACCCCTGATGATATCTGATTGTGAAGAAATTTATATATTTTATAGATATTTTTTTGCAGCATCAAATTGATTTGTTTTCTTTTTCTTCTTATCACCGTTTCAATTATGAGCCAGGTTGTCGCAGAAGCCAAAACAGATTTCGATATATCCGGATAGTTTAATACTAAAGCAAGTATGAAAATTGACGGAATAACAAAATATTTTAAAAACAGGTAGGTCTCTGCAGCGTACTTGCCCCTATACCCAGCCTTGTTCATTTTTGCCTTTGCCTTTTCATAAAATCCGGATCTGTCAGGCCGGATATTATCTGTCCATAATTTATAAATCCTGATATTATTTCTTGATTTCCTATGTTCTGCAATTGACTGCCTTACAAATCTGGCACATCTCTTATAGATAGAAATCTTATTGCTTCTGCCACCTGCTGCTTCTATCAGAGGCCTGTCAAAGTATAATCTCAATTTTCCATATATTAAATTTGCCAATATGATGTTGGTGAATATAAGTAACACTTGAATAACATTGCGGCTATAAATAACTAATACAGCATCGCTCAAATAACATCCCTCTTTTTTAAAAATGCCTCTCTTTCATATATTACAGTGTTAACTGCAACTGCCCAATTTTCATTGATTCCTCCATTGCGGTTTTCGGGATTTATTCCCGGAAGCCTCAATATGGCAGTTAATATTCAAGCAAAGCCTGAATATTTTTGGTTATGGGCCTTTTCTGATAAGGCATTACATATTAGTCATACTAAATGACCGGTTTAAAGTCTTTGAGGAAATTCTGGCCCAGCCATTTGAAAAGGTTAACTGCCTGTTTGCGAAGCAGACATTTAGAAGGGGGAAGGCGCAACATGTCACACGGTCTCAGTGCTCAAATCTTGTGATTCTCCCAATCATGTAAAGTCCGCACGAATAAAGGACAACAAAAAGGGTTAGTAATAATTTACCTTGCACGGTATTTATATAGAATTCTTTCACCAGGGGGTTTGACCTGAGAAAGAAATATCCCGCGAAAAGAACTGTAAACATTATTACATACAAAAGCATCCGGTCAACGTAGGTAGATATTTTACGCCTGTTATATTCCTCTTCAATTTTATAAAACTGTTCCTCCATGTTGGAAAGCAGTCTTCTTATATTTCCTCTGTGTTTGATATTTTGCTTGATATTGATTATGAAATCTCTGAACTGTATATTGTCAACTTTCATCCAAAGTATATCAAGTGCTTCCATAGGATCTATGCCACGGTTTACCTGTATCACCATATCTCTTATAAATGTCTTCAAAGGCTCTCCGATGCCTGAATCTACCGACTTCTCAAAGGCATAAAATATATCCTCTTTGACCGCGCACCACCTGTTTAATACTGAGATAAAATCCGCCAATCGTTTTCGGATGATCTCCGAATTGTACTTTCCCATAATGTCAAGAATAAACAACGGTATCAGTGAAAAAATTAATGACACGACAACTGTCGAAGGTACAAAAAGAAGTATTTTAAATATTAATCTGAAGGTAAAAATGAAAATCAATATGCATACCATCATAAGTGAATAAAAATTAGCAAATGGTATATAGTGCTTTATATTTGACTTATCTATCATATACAATTCAATTTTCTCTGCAACAGTCATTTTCAGCGGTATTATCCTGCTATATTTTTTTACTTCTCTTTTCAGCTGCTTCTCGTTATATTCCCTGCTCAGCCATTCAACCCCTGACTTAAGAATTTTTCTCACATCTGCATTTATTACGGTAAAATATGCAAACAACACTGTAAAAGCGGCAAGCATAAATGAATTTACAATCAGCACCAGGTCTAACATAGGGATATTCCCTTTCTATAGAATTTTGCTGCTAATCTGTCGCCTGGCTTGCCACACTTTATAAATCTTCCTTTTATAAATCCCATATCGTCTTCGCCTTCAATATCAAAGCGAAACAGCCTGTTGTACAGAAATTTATCGTTTTCAGCATCATAACCCTGTATTTCCAATATGTCTATTACTTTAAAACTTTTTAAATAGAAAATCACGTCTATGCTCTTTGCCATCATCTCCTTCAACATCTTTTCACTTTCACCCGAATTTGCGGATTTACACAATGTGAGCAATCTCCCGAATGCATCTTCGGCACTTTCGGAATGAGTTGTTGCAAGAGCCCGGTGTCCGGTAAAAGCAGCCTTTACATATTCCAATGCCTCATCTCCTACAATTTCTCCTATGCAATATGTATCAAGTGACATTGTAAGACCATCCCGGACAAGATCTCGCAATGTAACCGGCCTGCCGCCTTCATTTTGCTTTTTAATCCTCTGCTCAATGCAATATGGTTTATCGGGATAAATCTCCGGATCTGATTCTGCTATAAGCACTCTTTCCATTTCGGGTAAAGCATTCACAAATGCTCTCATCAAAGTTGTCTTGCCTGCAGCTCCCTTTCCGCAAAATAATACTGTTGCATCTGTACCTGCAAGGTTATTAATAAATGAATATATTTCCTCATTAATCATTTCTTTTTCTACAAGATCGGTCAAAGTTAAACTTTTTATTCTATGTTTTCTTATACTTATTGTTGGACCGGATATATTTCTTGGCCTTATTGATACGTTTATCCTTAGCCTGTACTTTTCATCGGTAACCCTGCAGTGGCAGTCGTTTTCGTTTAGAATACCGCCATTTCTTATTGCAATGAGCTTGCAATATGTATCAAATATTTTCTCATTTCCTAAATTAACCGGTATTTTAAGCCTTAAACCATTTCTTTTTATGACAAACTCATTATAACGCGTTCCGTCAATGTCGGTAATGTCCTCATCTTCCACATAACTTTGCAGTTCCCCATATCCGAACATAAAATCAAACACTTTTCTGATCAAATCTTCCCTGTAAAGTCCCATGTGGTATTTATGTCTGTCTAAATCCTTTATTATTGCCATCTCAAGCACATCTCTGCTCACCTTCCCGCTGGCCACATCTGCAACCAGTTCCGGTGAATCTCTCAATATGTTAAACGTTACATTTGAAACAAACGTGTTTATGTCTCCCGGGTATGCACTAAAGCCGTTTCTGCCCGGACAGCCAAATATATACTTATTGTGTGTAGCTACTGCAGGCATTTTTATACACCTCCCTTTTCAAGCTTTTCCCTCACGCTTTGAAAATCCGCTTTCTCAGAACACTAAAAAAACCCGGTCTTGGCAATATGTTAAATCTCGACAATATCGCAAAGTATTCTGAAATCACCTCCTTTTCCATATGCTTTGCATATGGTGAAGAACAATTCCTGTACCTTATCCTCTTTGAACTATAACTGATACTGCCTATATAGTTTCCACCTGTTATTTCATCAAGAGATTTTTTGTCTATGTTTAAGTTTCTATCATATTCAAAAGCAACAAATTTACATTTATTAAGCAGAATTTGCTGTTTCTCCTCCAGAAAGAGAAGATACCTGTTGAATTCTCTTAGATTGCCCGCATCAGCCCTTACAGCTATTAAATTATAATCCGATTTAATCAGTGAAATCACTGTATAAGAATCATAGATAGACCTGTTTACCAGTAAAACAACAACGTCAAAAAACTGATACGCTTTTTCTATAAGCTTAATAAGGTTATCATCGCTATAATATTCATAATTGTTCAAGTTGTAATTTCCTGTAATGACGAAAAGGTTTTTCAGCTCTTTTCTACGAATAGCAGATTTCATAAACACTTCGTGCGTAAGAGTATTTTTTTCAAGTGCGTCCATTAGTATATCAAGGCTTGATTTGTTGAATAGTCCTTCTGTAAACCCCTTAAAAGGATATTTATTTGTGTTCAGAAGTAAATCTATCTTAGGTGAAAGCAGATCTAAATCAATTAATGCAACGTTCAAATCTGTAAATCTTGCAGCGATATATGCAAGTTCACATCCAAATTCCGCGTTGTCCCATATAGTCAGTATAACTTTTCTGAATCCCCCATGCATTGCGAAGGAGCTAAAGCTTTTCTTAAAGCTTTCACTTCTGTCCTCCATTCTTTTGCCTTCGCTGCCGCTATTACTGCCGTCTTCTCCTGCTCTATCCCTGATGAATCTCCTTGACCCCTTTTTGTTATAGCTTTCTGCATCTTCATAATCTACATGCTTATCTGCTTCACTGTCCATAACCCGTAGGTTTTCAATATCTTTCTTAAGTTCCGTCACAGATTGATATCTGTCGCGTGGGTTCTGCATAGTGCATTTACTTACAATTTTCTCCATTTTATAGGAAAGGTTCGCACCTGTTGCCATTGCAGCCCCTGTATTACCCGTAAACTCACCTGGCCCTTTGCCTGTCAACAAATGTCTTAGAGTCATACCAAGACTGTATATGTCAGAAGTGACATCTGTCTGGCCGCAGCCATACTGTTCCGGGGCAGCATAACCTCTTGTTCCGATATATGTTGTATCACTTTCAGCTCCCTCTTTGTACTCTCTGGCTGTTCCGAAATCAATAAGCTTAACCCGTCCCTCCGGGGTAAGGATTATATTGGAAGGTTTCATATCTCTATAAATTATCGGACCGGGCTTGAAAGAATGAAGATAGGAAAGTACGTCGCACAGCTGGCAAGCCCATTCAATCACAACTTCTTCGGGAAAGTTCCCTACTTCCTCCAGTTTTTTATCCAGACTTATGCCCTCAATGTAGTCAAAGATTATGTAAATATTATCTGAATCTTCCAGTATGTCAAATACCCTCGGAAGTGCAGGGTGGTTCAGTTTCCTCAGAATATCCGGTTCTGTTGGAAGCCCTGCATTCCCCCCAGATTTCCTGTCTATTTTCTTGACAGTCCAAAGCGTACCCAGCCTAATATTCTCAACGAGATATACTTTCCCCATCCCTCCCTGTCCTAAAGTTTTTATAATTCTGTATTTCCCCTCAAGTATTTCCTTAGGCTTCATACTTTTTTCACCATTAGTTCTATAATATGTATTATTTTTTACATAAATTCCATTTAGTGTATGTATTATATCATATGTGTTTGTAAAAATCTACATGTTTTTGTAAAAATTTTCATGTTATATTTCGACTTTTTAATTTGGACCCTCCTCGGCGCACGCCATCATTTAACTCCGATACTGTTTCTTGCTTTACCATTCTTTTTCACCGTTTATTCACTGAATAAGTAAATACTTACTAAACAATTACTGTATAAGTAAACACTTACTGTACAAGCAATCAGATTCACATAAAATTCAAGTCGCAAATAAAATTACTGTAAATGACTTTACATTGTATATAAATAAAAATATAATAAAATAAACATATACAATATTATAAAAATTTATCGCATATGAGTATATAGTATAACTTGTTGTGCTAGATAATGAGATAGTATTGTGGAGAGCTTTAGAGCTAGTTAGCGAAGTGGAGGATAAGGCAAATCACCTGAGCAAAATTGTTATGCAATTTTTTCGCTTGGAGAATTACTTCCCCCTTTGACGGATGCAAGCATCCTGAGCCTCCCCTCTAAAACGCCGAGGTGAATCCCCTCTGCACTTCCCGTGTTAAAGGAAGTGTCCTTTAACACAAGCGAATTGATTTGCCTCGCAATGAGCTTATTAGCTTTTGAGCTGGCAACTCCTGCTATCGAAATACAAGTGCAACAAGTTAATTTAGATGCATTAGTATATGTCAAGCAACACTGCTCTAATTGATAAGATCCTTAATAATCGCACATTGGTAACTCGTACACGGGTAGTTGTACAAATACTACTCAACTGCCGAAATCGGAGGTCTTTCATATGAGAATCGACGGTATAACTTATGTATCCCATAAAACTCACAAACTCAGAACTTTTTTTATCGTTATTGCTCTTTTAGCCTTGCTTGCAACTATAATAGTGTTATCACTTTCAGTATATGTCGCATGGAATATATTACATCCTGAAAAAGAAGCCATAAAGCCCTTTTCGTCAAATATAGTTCCTGATTACTCCAACATAAGTATACCTGTTGGGGATAAAGGCATAACACTGAGCGGATGGTATTTCAAAAAATTAGAAAGTGACAGAACAGTAATTTTGGCACATGATTATGGTAAAAACCGGTTACAATTTGAAGAAAGTACTATGAATATTGTAAAAGGGTTTTTGAATAAAGGCTATAATGTATTGACTTTTGATTTCAGGAATTCAGGCAAGTCAGATGGTTCGTTAACTTCGATGGGCGCTCTTGAAGTGGATGATCTGACAGCAGTAATAAGTTATACAACAAGACTTCATAATTCCAGGCATATAGTTCTTATGGGTTTTGGTACAGGTGCTACCGCAAGTATACTTGCCGGCGCAAAATCCGAAAATGTAGATGCATTAATACTTGACAGTCCTTATACGGATTTTGATGATTATGTTAACTACAGAGCGGAAAAATGGAATCTGCCTTTAAAACTTTTTAGATATACCGTACCTAAAGCTGTAAAAGTACTTGGCAATATTAATACTGATGATGTAAATCCTATCGGGGCAATAATTGATCTGTCACCCCGTCCTGTTCTATTTATACATGGAAAAGATGATTCATCAATTCCTGCAAACAACAGCAGGGAACTTTATGCATTATATTCAAAAACAAACAGCAATAATACGGAATTGTGGGAAGTTGAAGGTGCGGGGCACCTGGAAAGCTACAATAAAAATCCGGAAACTTATATGTCACGTATATTCGAATTCCTTGATATGGTTTACTCACAAAATTAGAACATTCTATATTTTAGAATGTTCTTTTATGCCATCATCTATAATACTCTTATACATCACCTTTTTTTATCAATAAAGTATGAAGGGGCCATAGTCTGGTTACGTTTATACGCATTATTAATAGTTTTTCCCTGGTTTAATTTTTTGATTTCAACAGCAGTAGCAGCCATCAATTTTTTTAATTCATCACTGTTCTTTTTTTCTATTTCACTTATCTCCTTAATTAATTCCGTTATCAGCCCTACAACATTCTGGAGCTCCTTTACACCACCTATTTCCGTTTCTCTTAATTCATCCAGTTTATCAATCTTTAGTACCAGCTTCAGCCGTTGAAAACAAGTTTTAAATTCATCATCCAGTTTGTCTATCTGTTCAATTCTCTCCTGCTTGTTTTCTATCAATCTCTGCAGATTATTTATATTTCCATCAGCAATCGCACTGGTCTGACCCTTAGTAAACATAAGCATTTCTTTAAGCAATGCATATTTTTTTTGTGATAACTCTGTCATCTTTTTTATGTATTCTTCCGGCTGCATGGTATCCCCTCTCAATTTGCTACTTTACCGCAGGTTGCTTATTACCCTGGTGTTTGGCCAATTTCATTGCCTTTGTCCATGTATCACGCAGATCTTTTGCATAAACAAGCATTTCTCTAAGTATACTTTTATCTTTCTTAATGTTTGCATCAAGTAAACGTTTATACATATAATCGTATACTTTCTCAAAGTCTTTGGATATTTCATATCTCATATCAAGAGTGCATTGAAAATGAGTTACTATATCCTGAGCCCTTTTTATCGCTTCATTTGCTCTCTCATAATTTTTCTCCTCAACAGCGGACTGGGCTTGCATAATAAACTTTACAAGCCCATTATACAACATCAGCACTAATTCTTCCGGAGTTGAGGTATATATGGAATTTTCCTTGTATTGACTGTATCCGTTGTAAATAGCCACAAGCACCCCTCCAAATACAATAATCATTTTGACTTATTTTTATATTTTGTCTATAGACTTTTTATTTATTTGATATACTTGCTATTTAGCCGCTCATCCTGACAGCGACGACAGCCAGCTGCTCTGTGAACTCATTTGAGCCAGTGCCCTTTCCATAGCAGCATACTTTAAATAATACGAGTTTTCCTTTTCGGTAAGAAGATCAATCAGCCTTTTTATCTCCTCATCATATTCGGCAATTTCTCGATAAATAGTGTTATTAATCTCTGAAACATCTCCGACTATACCGGCTTTTTCCAAAAGAATACCCTTCCTGCCGTTAGCATCCCTGGTTGTCCTGACATAATCTTTAAGTATGTCTTCTATGCGGTTTATTATGCCGCTCTCACTATATCTTGTACTCCTGCTTTTACCGTCAAGGTCCGCGGAATATGAAATTGATGATTCCTTTGCAAAAATATTCATAACTTTATCAGGGTTATTCCTTATAGCTTCCCTGAGTTTTTGCTCATCAATAATAAGTTTACCTTTATCAACATAACTTCCGCTAGTTATTCCAATAGAATATAGCCCGCCGCTCACACCGTCTATAGCATCGTACATAGCCCTTCTTAACGTCGACACTAAAGTTTCCAATGTACTGTCATTTCTTAGCAACCCGGTCTTTGCCTTTTCTTCCCATTTTTTTATCTCATCTTCAGTCATTTCTTCTTTTTGATCGCTTGTGAGTGGCTGGTAACTTCTGTCATACTCTTCTGATAATTTCTTGTTTATGGTATCCAATATTTCATTATATTTATCAATAAATTCCTTAATAGAGTTATAGATTGCATCCACATCTTGCTGGAGGTTAATTGTTACTTCTTCATCCTTAGCAGTTACACCTAACAGGTTATAAGTTACTCCATCTACGGTAAATGTATTAGTGCGCCTGGTTGCAAGAAGGCCATCCAGCTCAAATACAGCATCAGTACCTGCTTCGATAGTCTCTATCCTTATATTTTTAAAGAAGTTGCTGCCGTTGTCATCCAGAGTAATGGTTCCGGCACCGGTACTCTTTGACATCAATGTGAATTTGTCGGTAAATGAACTGTAGCTTAGGGTAACACCTGCTCCACTGCTGTTAACCTTTTCAATGACCATTGCAAGAGTATCAGTCTCATTAATATCTATGCTAACATTATTTATAGTCAGCTTTAATTTTCCATCTGCATCAAACTTTATTCCATCAATGGATGAGCCCGTCCTAAGTTTGCCGCTAATTTTACTCATGGTATCAGACATACTTAATTTGTTGCTGTCACCGGATGAAAAGCCCAAATATCCTACGACCTCAGTATTCTTTTGTGAATTATTTAGTGCAAGGGATTCTACACCCTCACGGGTTGTAAAAGAAAGCTTCCCGTCAGCACCGCTTACTACTATCTTACCTTCTCCGAACTGTGAATTAATCATATCCTGTATATCTGATGCCAGTGCTTCACTGTTTTCATATGTCTTGTTTTCTGTCCACCTTATTTCTTTAGTTACTGTTTTTGTTGTTGTCTCACCATCTTCCGTATCAACTTTCTCCACAATGGTAATTGAAAATCTCTGCCCGCTCTTTATCTCTTTCGGGAAAGTCAGTTCTTTTCCTTCACCTGTAGCTTTTATACCAAGTACATCCAGTAAATTGTCGGTTGATATGTCCGAAGATATTGTAACAACGTCTGAAGCATTTGGAGTTACAAACTCAAGAGATGAACCGTTTACAACAACATCAAGTCCGGTAAATACTCCATTTACTACAGTTCCTCCAAATGCCTCCCTGACCTGCTGTCTCAAGAGGCCGTCATTCACACCGTTACCGAGTAAATCCGCGATACTGTCGTAAGTCCCGTTTTTCAGAGTTATAACTTTACTTACTCCATTGTAAGACAACATAAAGGAGTTGTTATAATCATCAATGGTTATGGTGCCTGTAGCATTTCCAATCAGAGGACTCGACACCATTTCCGTGCTTGTCCCTTTAGCAGCGGACGCAAGCTGAGTAACTTTAATGGTATGGCTATAGCTGGTTATTCCTGCTCCACCGCTGGCTGTTACTAGTTGCGGGTTAGATGACGCTGCAGTATATTTTTGATATATGGAAGGAGACTTCATATTCTTCGCAGGCTTGAGTATATCAAAATATTCATTTTTAAAGCTAATGAGCAAATTGCTAATAGACCTGTAATCGTCACGTCTCCACTCTGCAAGCTGCTTTTTCTGATAAAGCCTGTTAAGTGGTAGTCTTTCAACTTTCATCAGATTTTCAATTATGGTATCTGTATCAAGTCCTGAAACAAGACCACTTATTCGAGTATTTGTATACAATGATGATAAAGAACTATTACCATATATATACATTGTTTCACCTTCTTTCATCTACTAAAATGCCAACCATTTCCCATATGGTTGCAACCATATCCAATATTTTTTCAGGTGGTAATTCTCTTATTACTTCATCCGTTGCGGAGTCGATTACTTTAACCATTATTTCTTTTGTCTTTTCGTGTATTGAAAATTCAAACCTTCTGAATACACCTTCAAATGCCTTATTGGCCTTTTCTATGGCTTCGATAACTGCTTTTTCTGATATAGGCAGCTCTCTCTTTTCTGCCTCCGTAATCTGCGTAGGCCTTTTATAATTTTGAGATGGTCTGCTATTGCTTTCAACAGTAATTCTATCCTGAATCTGAGTTCTGTCATAGCCTATGTTTGGAGCTTCCGTGCTACCAATTCTCATAGTAAATCTCCTCCGTATTAATATTTATAAAAAACATCCGTGTTTTTATATATTATTTATCGGATTGATTATTCAGGAAGTTTAGTAAGAATTGACACCCCTTTTTAAAGCAGCTTTTTAATCCTTAAAAGTGCCGGCTCATAGTTTCCACATTTTCTATAAAAGGCAACAGCATCTTCTTTGTATCCGAGACATTCAAATATGACACCTATGTTGTAGTAAGCCATGTAAGAATTAACACCTTCGACTTTTGCCTCGTCTTTATCCACACATGCATAAAATCTCTCCACAGCTTTCTGAAACATACCGTTATTCATGTACACAAGCCCCATAATAAAGTGAAAATCCGGCGATTCATCAAAACAGGGAATATAACTTTCCAGAACTAATGCATCGGAATATTTTCCGGTATTCAAAAGGCAATAACCATAAGTTATCAAAATATCTTCAAGATACCCCAGGCAATTATCATGACTATAGTCCAAGGCCTTGGAAAAAGCTTCAACAGTCTTTCCATACTCCTTTTTTAGATAATATGACTTACCAAGTTGGTAATAAAGATATGGATCTTTTTCGTTCAGGCTGATGGCATTTTGAAGCAGCCGGATATTTCTCTCAATTTTATCCTTTGATTTGAGTACCGTGTTAGTATATCCTATATGCTCTACTGTAATTTCAATAATTTCTCTGTCATTTGACGACCCATCTTTGCTAACTATCTGCTCATGCACTATTCCCTCGAAGTGGAAATTGTTTCTGTTAAAGAATCTACTTACGTAATCGGTAGTTCTTTTTAATCTCCCGTCAGCATCCTCAACTATATTGATAATTTTTATTCTTCCTACAGTGTTTGTATTTCTCCCCGTAAATTTCTCAATTAAAGGCTTGTTCCAGTTGATTATTACTTCGTCTGCATCAAGTATTAGAATCCAATCATTTTCAGCTTTTGACACTGAATAGTTCCGCGCCTTTGAAAAATCATTACACCATGTAAAATCAAATATCTTATCTGTAAACTTTTGTGCTATTTGCTTTGTATTGTCATTTGACCCGGTATCAACTATTACAATTTCATCAACATATGCTACAGCACTTTTTAAGCACTTTTCCAATACTTCCTGTTCATTTTTTACTATCATGCATAAGCTTACTTTCATAATATCGTCCTTTTATAATAGTTTCTTATTACGCTGTCAATTATTATGCCAACAATTTGTTTGCAGCACTAATCAGACAGGATAAGCGAGTCAATAAAATCCCAGGTCCTTTTTGCGGAACATCCGTCCTTATAATGATGGATCCTATTCAGAATATCCTCTCTTTCTTCTTTATAATACTCACTATCGTTTAAGCTTTTTATAATTTCTTTCTCTAATTGATCCTGAGAAATACACTTTGGCCCCGGTGCCCAATAACTATATGGCTCCATCAAAAATCCCCTGTTATTTTCATATTCTTTTAAATCAACCGGAGTAAAAACCATTGGCTTGTCCAACAACAGCAAATCAAAATAAACTGATGAATAATCGGTAATCAGCAAATCGCAGCTATTCAAAACTTCATATAAGTCCATGTTATTTTGCTCTAATAAACCATTTGTAATAATATTCACGTTGCTGCTTATATCAATATTATTGATTATAAGAGCTTCTTCCGCAGGATGCAGTTTCAAAATCAATTCAATATTATTCTCAGTAATAAACTCATCAAACCTGTTATTGTCAAAAGAATCAAATCCGAAATAATTATCCCAATTTCTGTTCCCGTCTGCTCTGTTGCCTCTCATTGCATATCTATAAGTGGGCATATAGAATACAACTTTTTTACCTTCAAACTCCTTATTTAAAAGTCTTGAAAGGTTTTCTCTTCCTTTTGAAACAAATAAAAAGTCATTTCTCGGTGCTCCAAGGATTTTATATTTACTTATATCAGTATTTATACATTTATTCATATTAATGTTAAATAGTTCCGAGTAAGAACCTATATAGTCAACGTTTCTCCAAATAGCGCTGATATGGTCTTTGAACACTTCACCTTTATCTACATATCCCATTGCTTTAAAAGGAAAACCGTGCCATAAATCTATTACCAGTTGCTCTTTATTAAAAACATCTTTATTAAAATGGTAATTCCCTTCAGTCATAATAACAACATCGCTGCTCATTATTTTATTAAAATATTCACTATTATGACTTTGCTGGATTATCTCAATATAATACTTATCTTTAATGTATTCAGGAACCAGTTTCCACATAGCAATATTATTTGATCCTGAATAACTTGTATTAACCAACGTAATTTTTTTGGAATTGCATTTTTTGACAAAATCTGCAACGCCTTTGAGGTCTTTTTTTCTATATATATGATATGCAGGATAATGCGTATCTACAAAAAGTGATAAACCTAATGCAGCCGCCCTAACACAAAAATGCCGGTCTTCACCCCTAAAAGATATATTCTTAATCTCTTTGAAGCTGACACCTTTTTGTAATGCTGCTTTGCTTATCAGTGTACATGCCCCTAGTCCTCCAACTTCGTATACACCCGGTATTCTCAATTTATTGATAAATAAACCTTCCCTTTTTGCTATCTCTTCCTGTGTTAAGAATTCACCCCGTTTACTTTCATATAAGGTGTAAAAATCTTTTAGCCAAACCTGTGGTAATTCAGAACCGTTTGGTTGCCATTTAGTCCAAAATATTTCTGAAACTATATTTTTACCAGTCGAAATTAGTTGCTGAAGAGTGTTTGGATGTAAAATCAAATCAGAGTCAACTAAAAACAAACTGTCAAAATTGTTTTTTACTGCATATTCAATTATTCTGTCTTTAAAGTCTGCTACTTTCCAAACTAATTCTTCACTCCATAAATGAGTCTTATCATTACGAATATATTGATCACAATAATCAGATTTATAAATACTGACATTCTTTTGTTCTTCCGCAAATTCTTTCAGTATATTACTGGATTCTTGAACAATATTATCATCTACAAACATATAGTGCACATCAATTTTATCTCTTCTTAAATTATTAAGGGATTTTAAAAACTCCTTTAATATTTCAGGCTCCTGATGTATAGGACTGCCTATTAATACTTTCATAACTAATGAGCCATTGAGTCTTTTTACTTCTTCTTCTATTTTATTCTTTATATTTTCATCTTTGGCAACAAAGTATGCTTTTTTGTAATATTCGACAGCTAATTCATTTTTTTGCCGGAAATCATGTAGATATGCCATATTATAAAGCAAATCAAAACTTGCTTCATCTATAGCCAGCCCATCCATCAATACCTTTTCTGCTTCATCAAAATCTTCCTCCATCATTGCAATAACTGCCCTGATGGAATATATGTCTATATCATTTTTTACTATTTTTTCATATTCTACAATACCCTCTTTTGCTTCTGCCAGCATTCCGTTTTCAACTAAAGCCTGGATGCTTTCTTTAACTTCCTTTTTATATTTCTCAAATTCTTCATTATTAATTATTGATTCCTCAATACTATTAGCATTACTACCAGCTTTATTATTTTCGGATAATATTTTTTCCAGTTGATTTAATTCATCCACCATATCTTCTTCTTTTAATAATCTTTTTAGTTCATCCAGGCCCTGTTTTCCTATGTTATTTTCATTAAATACGGCTTCCATATACTTTTCAATCGCTAACAGCTTTTCTCCTTTTAACTCCAGAACTTTTGCCCATTCAATCATGGATAAAAAACTTCCGACGCCGAATTTAGATATTCCGTTACTGTATTCTCCTATATCCACAGCCTTTTGAAAACTCTTTATTGCTTCATCATATTTTTCCAGTTTGGTATAGCAAACTCCCAAATAGTAATAAATATCAGGCATATCCTTCATGACAACATCTTCAGATATACTCTCTATGAATATTGCTGCCTGCCCGTAATCCTTAAGCAACATAATACATTGAATCATTCTTATTAGTAGATCATTATGAAAGCTTCTTCTTACGCTATTGCACAATTCATGGGATTTAATAAAGTCATCCAGAGCTACTTCGTAATTTGCAGCTATCATCTCCATAACCCCTTTATTATACCAATTAAAGGGATCCTCCGGATTCCTCTGAATTTCCTCTTTTATGATATCCATATTTCTTCTGCTCTTATCTTTCTTCAGAAATACATTGGAATTATAACCATAATGATAAATTTTACAAATATCTTTATCTATCACTTCACCGGCATAACTTTGCCCGTCTATTTCCAACTGTTCGTGAATAGCTCCTTTATATCTAGGGTTATTGTTTTTATACAGTCTTACCATAGCGGCAGATACAACAAGGTTATTTTTGTCATACACGTTATATATTGGTATATTGTAGGCGGGATAATTGCTATTCCTTAAGAATTTTTCCAACTGTCCTCTGTTGCAGAAGATTCTTTCATCGGCATCCAGTATTAATATCCAGTCTCCGGTAGCATATTCCAATGATTTATTCCTTGCCTTGCTAAAGTCATCTTCCCATTCTTCTTCTAAAACTTTTACTCTACCATCATTTCCGTATTTTTCTTTTAGTAACTCTATTGTTTTATCTGTTGAGCCGGTATCAACAATTATAGCTTCGTCTACCACTTTTAATGCTCTTTCCAGACAATTTATTATATTTTCTTCTTCATTTCTTACTATCATACAGAGGCTTATCCACATACAATACCACCTTATCTTTCGTTATATTAATTCATATTGATTTAAATATTAGTTTCAATAACTTATATCGACATTTTTTTATTCTATCTTAGCTGTTTGACTCTCTATGCCGTTCATTTTCCTTACGGCTCCACAAATTTTATTTTCTTTAAAAATTCTTTTTCTTTTTCAGTAGTAAATGGCATATTCCATATTTCTTCATAGCTTTCTCTTAGAGTTTTTATCATGTAAGCATATTGTTTCTCACACCCGTCACACTGATATCTGATTATCTTATCACACATGGAAATCATGTATGACCATTCTGAATACCTTGCTCTATCAGTGATTTCAGGTACCTTTTTTGAAAGGTATTTTGTGCGCTCTTTATACATTGAGATATACTCATCCAATAAACTGGGGAAAAGTTTGTTTGATTGTATAAAACCTGTCATATTTCCATCATGCTTTCTAAAATAATACAATGGCGTTCCTTGAGCTACAACTGTATCGGCATTGGAAAAGACCTTATAAATCACATGTATATCATCTACAAGGACTCCTTCAGGAAACCTTATGTTATGAAATAAATTTTTTTTAAATAACTTTGTAGGAGGCGCAACATTATATTTTTCACGCTTTAACAGTTCGTCAAGGCCTTTGGCTTTATCCAATATCAACAATTCATCAAATATAAAATATGGCTCCAATCTGTCACCGAAGTCGTTGTAACTGCCACACATTGAGATATCTGCATTATACTCTGTGGCAAGGTTAAAAAGATGTTCAAGCATTTCCTCTTTGCAATAATCATCGTCATCCACTATTGTTATATACTCACATGAAGATTCATCAATAGCTATATTTCTACCTATTGATGCCCCTCTGTTTTTAGGAATATTAATAAACTTTATTCTTCGGTCTTTTTTTGCGTAGCTTTCACACAATTCTGCAGTATTATCCGTTGAACCGTTGTTAACTAATATAACTTCAAAATTAGAAAATGTCTGTGAAAGCACACTCTCCAATGCTTTTGGAAGATAATTTGCTCTATTGTAAGTCACAAGTGCAACACTTATTTTAGGAAAATTATTAGCCATGCCCCACTTTCCACTCCAATTTCGAATAATTTTTATCTAAAATACCTGTCGTAGTATAACACTGGTATACTCTGTTTGCTATTTTTGAATCTTTAATTCTTAGTTTGTTTTTAAACAGTCAGCAATAGCAGCCCATAAACGTTCAGGGAGTACTTCATTTCTATCAAAACTTAATTCTTTAACTAATGCCTTTCTTTTAGCAGCTAAATCGTCTCCCGATTCTAACAGGCGAACTGACAGGCTAAGCATTTCATCTATACTTTTTGCACAGTACACAATGGGTGTGTTATCATGTCCCTTTAATAAATACCGTCTTGGAGGTGCATAATTAGGAGTATCTAAAACAAGATGTATTACAGCATCACCAAACAGTGTATATTCTAAGCTTGAAACAGAATTATCCGTTATCACCACATCAGCGTTTACTAAAGCATCATGAAAACAATTGGAGTCAATTGAAATGAGCTTAACGTTTGTAGTTCCTTTAAACTTCAAATCAGATAAATCTGAGTCAGATAAAGCAACAGCTATTTCCAATCCCATCAATGCCAGCTTATCACTTTCATTAATAAGTTGCTGTATGTATGGTTCAATATAGCCGCAATCCATTACAGGAGTTTCACTGTCAAGTTTATATAAAGCTGATGGAATATATATAAGCTTTTTACGGGTTTTGCACTCATTATGATTTTCCATCTCATCTACATGATTTATCTCTTTTTTAGGAATTCCCAAAACAGTCAATTTATTAGCATTAATATCCCATGATATACAGGGTAACCTCTTCAAATAATCACCTTTTAGCATAATATAACTGACTCCGTGAATGTAAGCTCCCTTTAAGATACAATCATCAGGTATATCACGTATCCGTGAGATCTCCTTATATGAAAAACCATCCCAAATTGCAATATTAGTAGATATTAAATAGCTTGGCATACACTTTAGGTTGCTATGAATTGCTATTCCACAATATATTTGCTCCTTGTAGTTAAAGTGCTCAACTTCATATTTATCTTGTATGTATGCAGGTACTGCACCATAGAGTTGCCTTAATGTCTTGTTTTCTTCCTCTATATCTGATAAATAAAATCCTATCGTATTAGGTGAGGTTTTCTTAAGCAGCTTTTTTAACTTGATATCATTATCATTCCCTACGCTTTGGGGACATCTGGTTCCTATAAAAACCAGTATTTTC
>Ga0134099_1000704_pt1 | contig 36433 bp, 36 predicted proteins | sample 10_taG_2_FD_105482 | JGI IMG/M metagenome (GOLD analysis project Ga0134099, IMG submission 105482) | Switchgrass degrading microbial communities from high solid loading bioreactors in New Hampshire, USA - 10_41_5_180_A2 metaG | ecosystem: Engineered > Bioreactor > Semi-continuous > Anaerobic >...
CATAGGCTCGATTGCCATCAAGGAAGCGCCGGTGAGCTTGTACTGTCGCCTTCCCGGAATCGTCGAGAAAACCGACGAAGCCAGGGGAGTGTGGGTCAGAACGTACGGCAACCTGGTCAAGGCTTCTGTTGGTGCCGGTTACGGTCGGTCGGGGCAGCTTTCGATAAAGGCGAAGACCCCGTCGGACAAGTTAAGCGCCAGGGACTTCACGGCGGACGACGCGGGGAAAGTGATAGTTGCCGGCCGTTCCGTGTCCAAAGAAGTCCTAGAAGCTTGCCTAAGGTTCAGGGTTTCCGGCATCATCGCGGGCAGCGTGAGCCGCGGGTTATTTGAGTGGTACTCGGACCTTGCAGGGTCTTTGGACTGGGACGAGTTCCTGGCCAGATATTGGGCAAGGGACGCCAAGAACCGGGATTTGGAGCCTTCTCCCAGCGAGATTGTACCGGCATTGGTGGTAACCGAGGGCTATGGAGACTCGCCCATGGGCGGCGAAGCGTTCGCCCTTTTGGCCGAGAGCGAGGGCAACCCGGTCTACATAGACGGAGGCGGAAACGGGTCGGATGAGCCCGCGGTCGTCATCCCGCTGAACGGCGGAGCCGTCGCCAAGGAGGCCGAAAAACCCGTATGCCGCCTGGGAGAGCTCGGACTTGGGGACAGGGTCAGCGTCCTAGGCCTCACAACCGCCGTGAAAGAAGGCACGGTGGTGGAGATCCTGCCTGAGTTGAAGCTCGAAAACGACCTCCTGTTACCGGGGGCTAAGGTGGCGACGGAAACCGGTGAGACGCTCTTGGTTCCCGTATCAAATATCCTTCTGAGAGACCGGGGTTAGGTGATGCCGGCGATGCCGATGAAGTCAAGCGAGCTTTTCCGCAACAACATAAAGAGGCTCATGAAAGAACGGGGATTGAAAGTAAAGGAGCTGGCCGAGATGGCCGGCCTGAGTCCCTCGTATTTTTCATTGATCCTTTCGGGCGAGAGGGAAAACCTGAGCGATTATCACAAGGACGCTCTGGCTTTGGCGCTTGACGTGTCGGTGTCCAGCCTCTACATGCCTTTGGACGAGGAGGTTTCGGACGTCACGACCGCTCCTGAGCCCCAAGAGGCGGGGCATGTCGGGTCGCGGGAGACGCACGGGCTTCAAGAGCCCGTGGACGTCCGGGATACAGGGGCATTTGAAGACTTCCTGAACTCCCTGAATCTTACCGACCCCTATCTAGTCGCCGCTTTTTACCGTGAGGTCAACACCCTCACTGACGCCGAGGTACGCCGCCTGGGCAGCGTCTTGCGGAACACTATCGCGCGGTGGCAAGCGTCCAAGGCGGCCGCTAAAGGCGAGACGATGGAACAGGAGGGCCGCGCTCTTATTCCCGAGCACCAATTGGGAGTTCCCGAAAGGCGCGTGGGAGCGGTTCTCGGCAGTTTGGCAGGCATATTTCGGGAGGTGCCTTTGGAGTACCTTGAGGCGGCCACGGCCTTGCCCGTCCAGTGCGTGCTTAGGGCGTTGGAATCTCTGTCCACGGCAGGGATAGCTTCCCTCGTCCCCACGTCTTCGGGGGACGGGGTCGTCCGCCTCTCGGAAAGGGTGCCGGCTTCAGTCCTAAAGACGTGGGTGCCGCTGGAACCGCGTCGTGAGGCTCTTTGTTCGCTGGCCCGGTACCTTGAGGAGAAGTACCCCGATACGGACCCGGATATCTTGGCCCAGCTGTATTTGGATGCCCAGGACTTGTCCAAGGCGAGGACCTGGTACAGAGCGTCGGCGGAGAAGTCTTTGAGCCTCGGATGGTGGAGAGTAGCCAAAGAAAGGTTGAAGGTAGTCCTTTCGCTGGACGCCGTCCTAAGGACAGATCCCGACCAAAGGTCCGTAGCGTATCAAATGATGGTCACCGTATGCTCGAACTTGGGAGACTTAGAGGAGGCTCTGGTATACCAGGAACGAAACCTGTCGTATTGGGAAAGGACCTCCAAGCGAAGGGACCTTGTCATGGGGTTGTCGGTGGCCGGCGGCCTCTACTCCAGGCTCGGAATGCCTGAAAAAGCCCAAGAAGCCCTGGAGAAAGCCCTTAGAGCTTCAGAGGGAGACACGGGCCTTACCGCCCGGGCCCGTATAGATCTCGCGTACTTACTCCTTAAGAAAGGGCAGCTCACAAACGCCCAGGCGGAGTTCGAGGAAGCCCTAAGCGAAGCTACAAAACTAAGAGATCAGTCGCTAATGGCTCACGCTCTATTGGGGCTCGGGCGCGCCTTTTACCGAAAAGGCGAACTTGGCAGGAGCGTCACTTCGCTGAACAGGGCTCTGGCTCTTTCGGAAGGTAGGGACACTTCCACCGAGGCGTGGACGAGGCTGCAAATCGCCAAGGTCAGGTTCCGTGAAGGAGCGTACGCCGAAGCCCTGCGGCAACTGGAGCTTGTGAAGGCGTTTTCCCGGGGACTTAGCGATAGAGAGCGAGAGTGCTTGGCCGAGGCGTGGGCCGTAAGGTGCGCGCTAAGGCTTCAAGAGAATGGAGAGGACCTTCTGGAAAGGGCGCGCGCGGCGTGGACGTCGCTTCACGCCCTGGGCGATGAAGAAGGCAGAGTAGTGTCCTCCGTGGCTTTGGGGGAGGCCGAGGCTCGTTTCGGAAGCGTTGTCGCCGCCAACCGCCATTTCGCGGAAGCTATCAGGGATTCCCGTTTGTTTTCCGATCCCTTCCTGGAGGGCCTCGCTTGTGAGGCCTATGGAGAGCACCTGTACTCCCAAGGAGACGACCTTGCCGGCGTGATGCTCGAGAGGGGCCGGTGGGCCCGCTCCAAGATAACATAGCCTGTCGCCAACGCTTGACGTTTACGTAGCAGTACAGCATTACCTCGCAAGATTGCTGGCGTAAACGGAACCGAGGCATTGTGCCTCAAGACACCCCGCGCATTGCTGCGAGCAAGTCTCTGTGGGCACCTTTTCCCTTGTCAACTCGTAGAATGTCAATGTCAGCAATTGTCGAGAAGGAGATCCTCCAAGAATACGGAATTGGTGTGATTGGAGGGTGGGGCTTTGGACCTAATCCGCCTCGGCAGAAACGAGATAAAGCGAAACTGGACCAGGACCGGCGTCGCTTTGGCCGCGACCGCTCTTGCCGCGTGGATGCTTGTTGTGTCCCACATGATCCCCCGGGGTTATCCGTGGGGCGTTGGCCAGGCGGAAAGGGCGTTTACCGGAGGCGACCTGGTCGTCTTGCCACTGTCAAGCCGGGTAGAGTCCCGAAACGGCGCAAACCTCACTGTGAAACCGTGGGAGGGACGGGATTGGCAGTCCCACGCGCTCTACTACTTTCACCGGCTTCCTCAAGAAGGCTATATATCAGAAGGGTCTTTAGGTTGGCGCGCCTTTGACCCACGCGAAGTAATGGACCTGATCAAAGACGTCCCCGGCGTAGCCCGTGTCGAACCTTATGTATCCTTGCCGTGCTTGGTGGGTTCGGTCCAGGCCATTCTAAGAGCGAGAGACGCTTTGGATGCTGAGAGCTTTCCCCTTTCTATGGCCCGCTTCATCGTGGAAGGCGAGTATCCTGGGCCTGCGGCCGGCTCCGGAATGGAGGCTCTCTTCCCTAACTTCGGAGGACTTGAGTACAACCTCGTAGGCTCGTCTGTTCCGGTTCGAGTGCCGCGGTTGGTCGTGAACCCCGCGCCTTCTTCCAAAGACCCCGCGCGACTTGTTGGGGGTGCTTTCGGGCTCGGGCTGGATTGGGACAACGGGGCTTCGGTTGTGCTTGAAGTATCCGGCAAGTACCGGGTGAACACCAACCAGGTACTGGAACCTGATGCCACCGCTTTGCCCGAGTTCCCGGCACCCGGCGAAGAGGCGCGCTTTTGGGATAGGCCGGAGGTTTTCGTTACCAAAGAGACGTTTCAGGAGATCCTGGCTCAAACCCAGGCGGCTGTGGATTTGAACCAACTGCCTACCTATGAGCTCCTGATATCGGTTGACCGCATGTCCGAGGCAAAGGCGATAGCGTCCGGGATTCAAGAGAAGTTGGGAGAAGGTTTTCAGGTCTACCCCGTGCCCGAACTCAAGAAACTCCAGGTATCGGGGTCAGCTCTTAGGTTCCAAGGGCTCGACGCCGGCGGGCTTCTTCAGGTTCAGGGTTTTATGCTTTCCGGCGTTATCGTGGCCGGGAGTTCCTACATCATGCTGGTCCAGCAGAAGAGAAAGATAGGCCTCTTACGGGTTATTGGCGCCACAGGCAAAGATGTCGTGGTCTACGTGCTGACTATTGTCGGATACGTCGCGGCCGCGGGAGCAGCCATAGGGTTCTTAGCGGCAAAAGTCCTTTCGTTGTGGTCGCTCTTGGCCTCAGAGATTACGGCCGCCGAGTGGATCAAACTTACGTTCATAGACTTCATCTCGGTCTTCGGCATGTCTTTGGGAATATCGTTGGCCCTGGGTACGGCGGTAGGTCTGTGGGCGGCGCGGGTTCCCAGCGCGGAGGTGTTGAAGCGTGAATGAATGGCATGGACCCATCCTCGCGTGCCACGAACTCTCGAAGTTCTATGCAGTAGGCGACGGCTTGTTCGCCTTGTCCAACGTAGAGCTTGAGGTGGAGAGGGGACAGTTCGTCGTCATCATGGGTCCGTCCGGGTCAGGCAAGAGCACTCTCTTGAACATACTCGGCGGAATAGACCGGCCCACCCACGGGGAGGTCCTCCTAAACGGCCGAAAGTACTCCAGAATGAGCGAGGACGACCTGGCGGTGATGAGGCGCCGCGAGTTGGGGATCGTGTTCCAGTTCTTCAACCTCTTGCCCGAACTTACCGCGGCCGAGAACATCGGAATGCCCATGAGGCTAGCCCGGATGGACGAGCGGGACATCATGTCCCGGGTCATGCATCTTCTTGAGGTTACCGGGTTGACGGCCCGGGCGAACCATTACCCGGTGGAGCTTAGCGGCGGTGAGCAGCAGAGAGTCGCCATAGCCCGGGCGCTGGCTCCCAGGCCTTCCATCGTGCTGGCCGACGAACCTACCGGAAACCTGGATTCAAAGATGTCCCAGGAGGTAATGAAGCTGTTTAAGCGCTTCAACCAAGAGGAAGGACAGACCTTTGTGGTGGTTACCCACGAGGACGGTTTTTTGGACTACGCGGATACGCTTATCCGCCTGTCCGACGGCGAGATCGTCGAGAGGAAGGTCCTGAATGCCAAAAAGTAGAGCGCTTCTCCCCCAGGCTGAGAGGTTGCGGCCCGCGCTGTCTTGGTCGATGGCCAGGCTGATGTCTAAGAGGCGCTTGAGGCGGGAGATCGGCGCGGCGGCTGTTGTGGCTTTGTCAGTGGCGCTTACTGTGGCGGCTTCCATGGCCGTAGTCTGTATGGTCTCTCAAAACGGCGACGCGGCGGCTAGAGAGGTCGCTACCCCGTCCTTGCCTGCCGGAGCCATTATCATATTTGACTCAGCCGAGGAAGCGGTCTCGGCCCTGGAAGAAGCCGAGGGCTTCGAAGGCATCGCGAACTTGAGGAGGTTTCCTTGGGTAAACGCCGACACCCGGCTGGGGCCGTTGTTCGTACTCGGAGCCCTGGATTCGGTGGAAAGGGGGACCCTCCTGTGCGGCCCGGCGTTGGCCAAAGAAGCCGGCGAGGGCTCAAGCCTTGAGGTGTGGGACGCGGACACTGGGAGCTTGTTAGGCACCTGGACGGTCCGGTCTACCGGTGAATACCTGCCGGAAGGTGAGTATCCGGAGGGGTGGGCATGGGTATCGACGGACTCGCTAGGCCATGAAAACCTTTCGGGGATCGCCTTTGACGTTACGGGAGACCCGAGCGTCGTCCTGTCCCGGGTCATCAAACTGTCCAGAAGCTATCCCGGAGCCAAGGTGTTCATGGATGGTTTTACCCGGCACATCGTCAGAAAGGCAGCGCTAAGAGCATATCTGCCCTGGCAGGCGGTGTCTGTCATGGTAGCCCTTACGGCGGCGTCCGCGGTGTCGTGCGTGCTAGCCGTATCCTTCCTGGGACGAAAACGCGCGTTGGGTATCTTAAAAGTGATTGGCGCCACACGGCCGGACTTGAGGAGGCTCGTCCTGGCTGAATGCTGGTACCTGGGGTACGCGGGGATCCCGGTTGGGCTCGTCATTGGGTTTGCCCTGTGCAAGCTCGGGCTTTCCGCGCCGGTTCCGGCCGCGGCTTTTCCCGCGTCGGCGGTTATGGGAGCGCTGGCGTTGGCCGGAGGCGCGCTCCTTCCCTTGAGACTCACGAGAAACGCGACCTGCGACCAACTCTTGAACAACAAGGCCATATACGCGTTTTCCAACCCATCCTGCGCTCAATGCGGACTTTGTGGAGGTTTTTAGCGACGGAGGTGTGAGAGATGAGGAACCGGATCATCACGGCGGACGTCGGCAGCACTACGACCAAGGCGGTTCTCTTTGAGAGAGGGAAAGAAGGCTGGCGCGTCCTTGGGAAGGCCGTCGCGCCCACCACCGTCGAGGCCCCGGACCTGGACGTCATGATAGGCCTTAGGAACGCCTTGGCAAAGCTTGAGAGGAGGACCGGCAGGAGACTTTTGGACGGGTCCAGGCTGATCCTTCCTTCCCACCATGAAGACGGCACCGATGTTTTTGTGGCGACATCTTCCGCGGGCGGCGGGCTCCAGATGCTGGTTACCGGGCTGGTCAAAACCATGACCGCCGAATCCGCCCACAGGGCGGCCTTGGGGGCGGGAGCCATTGTGTCCGATATCCTGTCTCTGGACGACAACAGGGTGCTCATGGAGCGGATAGACATCATCCGGAAAGTGCGTCCGGACATGATTCTGGTGACCGGCGGTACCGACGGAGGCAACATCTCTGACGTCGCCGCCATGGCTGAATACATCGCAATGGCCAACCCCGAAGCCAGGTTCGGAAAGGACTTCAAGATCCCCGTCATCTACGCCGGAAACCTCGACGCCAGGGGATACGTTGAGGAGGCCATAGGCGACGCGCTGGACCTTAGCGTGACAGACAACATACGCCCAAGCTTGGAGACGGAGGTGCTGGGGCCGGCAAGGGAAGAGATTCACCGGTTGTTTCTGGAGCACGTCATGATGCGCGCTCCGGGGTACAAGACCCTGGCTTCCTGGGCCGGCGGCAAGATCAAGCCGACGCCGGTCGCGGTGGGAGATGTCTTGACCCGCCTGGCAAAGGCCCGCGGCCTCGACGTCTTGGGGGTAGACGTTGGCGGGGCTACCACCGACGTATTTTCGGTGATATCCGGCCAGTTCTTCAGGACAGTCTCGGCCAACTTGGGAATGTCCTACAGCTTGGCTAACGTCTTCGCGGAGGCAAAAGTGGAGTCGGTCTTGAGGTGGATTCCGTGGGAGACTGACGAAAACTCGGTACGCAACTGGGGTTTTAACAAGATGATCAGGCCCACCACTTTGCCTCAGACCATGAGAGACCTGGTATTTGAGCAGGCCGTGGCCAGAGAAGCTTTGCGCCTTTCTTTGGACCACCACTGTTCCCTGATAAGAGGCCTAAAGGGCATCCAGCAGAAAAGAGAAGTAGGGGACGTCTTCAACCAGCTGGGCACGGGAGCGACCCTCGTGGACCTCATGAAGACCGGGCTCATCATCGGTTCGGGCGGCGTGTTGAGTTACGCTCCTAGACGGGCACAAGCGGCACTAATGATGATGGACGCCCTACAACCATTAGGCATCACGGAACTGGCGGTGGACAGCCAGTTTCTCCTCCCGCATTTGGGCGTCCTCATGGATTCCGAACCTGAGACCGTTAACGAGCTCATGTCCGCTGAAGCGCTGGTGGAGCTTGGAACGGTTATCGCCCCTTCAGGCCATTCATCCCAGCCCGGTTCGTCCATCGCCAGGGTTGAGATGGAGGAATCGTCCTACGCGATAGAGGCGGGTGAGATTCGCGTCATACCGCTTCCTCCCAAGACCACCGCTCCGGTTACGGTCGTCCCGAAGAGAGGTTTCGATGTCGGAAACGGGCCGGGCAGACCGGTTACGGCGAACGTTTCCGGAGGAATCGTAGGCCTTATCCTCGACGGGAGAGGGAGGCCGTTATCCTTGCCAGAGGATAACCGCAGGAGAGTTATGGCCTTAAAGAGGTGGGCCAAGGCGATGGACGCCTACCCTGAAAGCATGTTCGCGGACAGCCTTTCGTGAGAGGAGGTTTTGTGACATGGCCGTCGCCTGTAACACGAAAATAGTGCCGCGCGCCAGGCTCAGAAAGGCGCGCAGGCTGAACATGCCGGGGGACGTGCTGGTTAAGCCGGGAGACTTGGTTACCCCGGAGACGGTTATCGCCAAGACCGAGTTTGTGCGGGGCAGTCCCAGGGTGATCGACCTCAACTCGGAACTTCGCATGCGGCTCACCCCTCAACTGGTGGATGAAGTCCTGCTGGTCAAAGTTGGCGACAAAGTAACCAAAGGTCAGGCCATCGCCAGGCACCAGAAGAGGTTCTGGTCGGAAATCTTTGATGTCAAGGCCCCGTGCGACGGGATCGTGGAGATGATATCGAGGATCCAAGGCAGGGTCGTCATCAGGGAGGACCCGAGGTCGTCCAAGCCGGTTGTCGTAATGAACGTGGCGGAGAAACTCAAGGTATGGCCGTCCATGATCCGGATGTACACCAACGTCAAGGAAGGCGACACGGTGTACGAAGGGCAGGCGTTGGCTTCGGCAGTCGTAAATCCCCTCATCGGCGAGGCGGGAGTGGACTACGTCTACACGCCCATGGGCGGCGTGGTCGAGAAGATATGCACCAAGACCGGCACAATCACGGTTGTTAGGCCGATCAAGCCTTCCAGGGTTCTGGCCCATATCGCCGGGGTAGTGACCGAGATCCTGCCTGACTACGGCGCCGTCGTGGAGTCCCAGGGCGCGTACCTAGAGGGCGTGTTCGGCATAGGGGGCGAGAAGCACGGGGAACTTGTCATGGTTTGCGGCGGACCCTCAGAACCGCTCGGCGATGCCGGGATCGACAAGAACCACAAGGGCAGCGTCCTTTTGGCGGGAAGCTCGGTGAGCCTGGAGGCGCTCCGCAAGGCGAGAGACGTCGGGGCCGCCGGCCTTGTCGTCGGTGGGATCAACAACCTGGACCTGGTGCAGTTCCTGGGTTACGAGATAAACGTGGGGTTGACAGGGCAAGAACAGCCCGGACTCACGGTGGTGGTGACAGAGGGGTTTGGAGAGCTGCCTATGAGCCCGAGAGCTTGGGAGCTCCTGGCTTCTCACGCCGGACGTGTCGCTTCCCTGGACGGAACGACCCACATACGCGCCGGGGCCATACGTCCCCAAATCCTGTTTAGCGAAGGCGGGCCGCCGCGAGATGACGTTCCTCAAGAACCCGTCTTCGGTGAGCCCTTTGAGGTGTCTTTGCACGAGACGGTCTCCCTCACAGTGGGAGACAAGGTCCGCTGTGTCCGCGAGCCCTATTTCGGACTTTGGGGGACGGTGGAAGAGCTTCCGTCCGAACTTAAGGTCATGGAATCTGAAAGCCCGATGGAAGTGGCCGTGGTACGGCTGGATGGCTCAGGGGAGACCGTGGTCATCCCCGAGGCCAACCTCGAGGTATTCCGGGAGCAAGCATAAAGGCCGGAAGGCGATAGGAGGGGGAACCCGCCTCCCGTCGCCTTCCCGCCTGTCAGCGAAACACGGCTTAGCCTTTCCTATCCGTTTGGGGTTTCGGGCATTATGATCGCGGCGAGGAAGTAGAACACCAAGCCCGGGACAAAGCCCGTCACTACCGTCATCAGCGCTACTCCGAGGCGTACGATGGTCTCATCTATGTTGAAGTACTCGGCCAGTCCTCCGCAGACTCCCGCCACCATGCGCCTGGTAGTCGACCGGTAAAGCCTCTTCATTACAGCACCTGCTCTCTCGGGTTCTATTCTTGCGCAAGCACTCTTTTAGTACGTCTTGACGCGTCCGGGGTAACACACTTCGCCAAATAGTGTGCCCTCACAGAGGGAGTATCCGTCGCGGGCCGAATTGTTTTACAACTTTACATCTGTCGTAATACTTCTTGCGAAACCCGGGTTTGAGTGTTAAGTTTGGTTTAAAGACTGTGGGGTGAGAGAATGGACCGTCCGAAGGAAAGGATAAGCACTCTTATAAGCAAAGAAGAGCTGGATAAGCGCATCAAAGAATTGGCCGCGCAGATATCCCGCGATTACGCCGGATTGGACCTTATCATCATCGGGGTCCTAAAGGGCAGCTTTATCTTCCTGGCTGATCTGATCCGTCACCTGGATTATCACGTCTGCGTCGACTTCATGGGTATTTCCAGCTACGGCGCCTCGACCAAGTCATCGGGAGAAGTAAGAATAACGAAAGACCTGGAACAGAACTTGGCCGGCCGCCACGTATTGCTGGTGGAAGACATTGTGGATACCGGACTCACGCTCCGGTACCTTGTGGATGCCCTTAAGGCGAGACAGCCGGCAAGCGTTCGAGTATGCACGCTCTTGGACAAGCCCGCCCGCCGTCAGGTCAGAGTAGCCATTGATTATTACGGCTTCATAATCCCCAACGCTTTTGTTGTAGGCTACGGCCTGGATTACGCGGAGAAATACCGGGGCTTGCCTTTCGTTGGAGTGCTTGAGGAGCTAGACGAGCAGACCGACTAAACCGGCGAGACTACCACAGAAGGCGAGGTGCAAGGCTTGGAAGATAATACCTCCAAAGGACGACCCGAGGTGTCGGTGCTCTTAGGGAGCGCGTCTGACCTGGACCGGGTTTCGCCCGCCTTTCAAACCCTTCAAGATTTTGGCGTCCCCTATGAGGTAGCGGTCATCTCTGCCCATAGGACCCCTGATTTGCTTTCAGAGTACGCAAGCGCCGCCAAGGAGCGGGGCATTAAAGTCATCATCGCCGCCGCGGGACTGTCCGCGGCCCTGCCCGGGGCTGTCGCGGCGCTGGTTGACCTCCCTGTCATAGGTCTTCCCGTTGAAGCCGGCCCCTTAAGAGGGGTTGACGCCCTGTTGGCCATGGCCCAGATGCCTCCCGGAGTGCCTGTAGGCACTGTAGGGATCGATGGCGCCAAGAACGCGGCGCTCCTTGCAGTCCGCATATTGGGCGCTTATGACCCGTCTATCTCGGAAAAACTGGAGCGCTATCGCCAAAGCCAAGCCGAGGACACCCTCAAGAAGGGCGATCTGGTGAGCGCCAAAGGCTTGCCCCAGTGGCGGAGGACCTAGACTTCTCAGAAGCAGCACGCCAAAGGCACATTACCGCCGGGGAGTGAACTCTATGATCGACGAGATACATGAAGAATGCGGTATTTTCGCCGTGGCCGGCCATCCGCGCGCGGCTGAACTCTGTTACTACGGGCTATACGCGCTCCAGCATAGGGGCCAGGAGTCCGCGGGCATCGCTTACGGGACCGGCGGTAAGCTGAAGACAAAGAAGGGTATGGGCCTGGTTTCAGATGTCCTGAGCGGGGAGGACGTAAAACACATGGCCGGGGACGTTGCCGTAGGCCACGTGCGTTACTCAACCGCGGGAGAAAGCCGCATAGAAAACGCCCAGCCCATAACCGTGAACATGTGGCGCGGCCAGTGTTCTCTGGCCCATAACGGAAACTTGGTAAACGCCACGGAGCTTAGGGAGTCCCTGGAGAGAGAGGGCTCCATATTCCACGCAACCTCAGACAGCGAGGTAGTGGCCCACCTGCTTGCCCGGTCTAAAGAGGCCAACATAGTCGCCGCTTTCAAGGAAGTGCTGGAAAAGCTCGAAGGAGCCTACGCCCTGGCTTTGGTAACGCCCGAGGGAGTCTTGGCCGCCAAGGACGCCCGCGGCTTTAGGCCCTTGTGTGTGGGCGAACTCGACGGCGCCTATATCTTCTCGTCCGAGACTTGCGGCCTCGACGCGGTAGGCGCCAAGTTTTTGCGAGAAATGGACGCGGGGGAAATGGCTTTCGCCAGGATCGAAAGGGATGCCGAAGGCAAGATAACTTCGTGTGCTCTGGAGTATTCCAGGGCCCTTCCGCCCAAACCCCAAACATTGTGCGTATTTGAGTTTATCTACTTCGCCAGGCCGGATTCGGACATCTACGGGCAAAACGTGCACGCGGCAAGGAAAGCCTTGGGCAGAAGGCTGGCTCAAAAGGGTCCTGTGGAAGCGGACTTGGTGACGGGAGTGCCCGACTCTTCTCTGTCAGCAGCGGCGGGATACGCGGAAGAAGCCGGCATCCCTTACGAGACGGGGCTCGTGAAGAACCGCTACATCGGACGCACTTTCATAGCGCCGGAACAGTCTTTAAGGGAGTTGGGCGTGAAGCTCAAATTGAACCCTCTTAAGAGCTTGGTTGAAGGCAAACGGGTAGTACTGGTGGACGATTCAATCGTCAGGGGAACCACTTGCCGCTACATCGTAGGGCTCTTGAGGTCCGCGGGGGCCAAGGAAGTGCACGTAAGGATCAGTTCGCCTCCGTACCGTTTCCCCTGTTACTACGGGATCGACACGTCGTCCAAGGGAGAGCTCGCGGCTTCGTCTCAGAGCGTGGAGGAAATCAGGGAGGCGATTGGCGCCGACAGCCTGGTGTTTTTGGATATGTCAGACCTAAAGGAAGTCTTGGGGAAGGGGATCTCCGGTTTCTGCTACTCCTGCTTTGATGGCAATTACCCCGTAGTGTCCCGGACTCATCCCGCGAAAGGTGGCGGCGAGGCGTGAGCATGTACCGTAAAGCGGGCGTCGATATCCAGGGGGCGTCCGACTCGGTCAAGAACATCACCAGGTTGGCCCGGAGCACCTACAACTCCTCAGTCTTGTCGGATATAGGAGGTTTCTCAGGGCTTTTCCACGCGGGCGGGCTCGGGTTTAAGGACTTGGTTTTGGCGGCCGGAGCCGACGGTGTGGGCACCAAAGTGTTGATAGCCCAGAAGATGGGTAAGCACGACACGGTAGGTATAGACCTTGTGGCCATGAACGCCGACGATGTTGTGACCTGCGGGGCGCGCCCTCTGTTTTTCCTGGATTACCTGGCGATCGGAAAGCTAAATCCCGAGGTTGTGGCGGAGATCGTGAAAGGCGTCGCGGAAGGCTGCTCTCAGGCCGGCTGCGTGCTGTTGGGCGGCGAAACCGCCCAGATGCCCGACATTTACGGGCCCGACGAGTACGACCTGGCGGGCTTTTGCGTAGGCGGGGTAGAGAGGGACCAGATCATTGACGGAAGCAAGATCGTGCCTGGCGATGTTTTGATAGGGCTTGAATCCTCGGGCATTCACTCCAACGGGTACTCCTTGGTGCGAAAAGTGCTGCTGGAAGACGCCAAGCTGGACCTTGATAGGCATATACCCGAGTTCGGCAGGACCTTGGGCGAAGAGCTATTGGAGCCGACACGGATTTACGCGCCGGCGGTATTGGAACTCGTTAAAGAAGTGCAGGTAAAGGGCCTTGCCCATGTCACAGGCGGCGGGATTCCCGGGAACGTCCCAAGGGCGTTTCCTGAGGGCGTAAGGATGAAGATCTCGTGGAACTGGCCTGTCCCGCCTGTCTTCGAGATGATCCGCGAGATAGGCCGCATTCCCGACGAGGAGATGCGGGCAGTGTTCAACATGGGTATTGGCATGGTGGTCATAGTCGGTCGCGAGCAGGCGGACCGGGTTTTCGCCGTGATGAAAAGACTGGGGTTGAAAGCTTACGAAATGGGAGAGATAGAGCGCGATGACCTGTAAGGCGCCCTTATCCATAGGCGTAATGGTCTCAGGACGGGGGACCAACCTTCAGGCCGTTCTAGACGGCTGCGAGAACGGGTCTATTCCCGGCAAAGTGGTCGTAGTGGTCTCCAACCGGGAAGGGGTCTTGGCTTTGGAGCGGGCCGCGTCCAAAGGAGTTCCGGCCTTCGCGGTTCCTCCCAAGAAGTTCGGGAAGTGGCCTGAGTGCAGGCCGGACTATGAAAAAGAAGTTATCCGGATCCTAAGAGACCACGGCGTGGAACTCCTCGTGCTTGCAGGATATGACCGGCTGGTGGGAGACGACATCCTTAACGCGTTTCCTTCCAGGGTAATCAATATCCATCCTGCCCTCTTGCCGTCGTTTCCAGGCCTTACCGCTCAGGCGGACGCTTTGGCCTACGGCGTGAAAGTGGCGGGGGCCACGGTGTTTTTCGTGGACCCGACCATGGACGGAGGGCCAATCATCCTGCAGGAAGCGGTGAGAGTCGAAGAGGACGATACGGTGGAGACCCTTTCGGCCAGGATCCTCGAAGTTGAACACCGCATACTTACCCGCGCCATCACCCTCATCGCCAACGGACAGACGAGAATTGAAGGCAGGCGCGTGAGAATCTTGGAAGCTACTTCCTCGGAAAAGGGGTGCGTTCGGTGCAGCGAAGAGTGATTATCAGCGTCGCGAACAAAGAGGGGCTCCAGGACTTTGCCCGGGAGCTTTCGGAAATGGGCTGGGAGATTATCTCTACCGGAGGGACCGCCCGGCTGTTAAGGGGAGCGGGGCTTCCGGTTAAGGAAGTGAGCGATGTCACCGGTTTCCCTGAGATCCTGGGCGGGCGCGTCAAGACACTCCACCCGGTGGTCCACGGAGGCATTTTGGCAAGGCGGGACCACCCTGAGGATATGGCCCAGCTTCACGACATGGGCATAGTCCCCGTGGATATGGTTGTCTGCAACCTCTATCCTTTCGTGGAGACGGCCTCGCGGCCTTCAGCCACAATTGAGGACATCATTGAGGAAATCGATATAGGCGGCGTTACCCTTCTGCGCGCGGCGGCGAAAAACTGGGAGTCTGTAGTAGTGATAGCCAGCCCGCGCCGCTACGGAGAGGTAATCGAGCAGTTGAAGGCCAAGGGCGACGTGGACCGCGACACACGCAGGGAGCTGGCCATCGAGGTGTTCAACCACACTGCCTGCTACGACTCTGCGATAGCCGCTTACTTAGGCGGTCTGTGGAAGGACTGGCCCCTGGACTTTCCCGACGAACTCGCTCTTGGGTATAAGAAAGTCCTAACAATGCGCTACGGGGAGAACCCCCACCAGAAAGCCGCTTTCTACGAGCCGGTTATGGGCGGCGGCAGCGGGCCGGTCAGCTCTCGTCCCGGCAAAGAGCTTTCTTTCAACAACATAAACGATGCCGACGCGGCTATCTCCGCGGTTTGGGACCTGCCGTCCCCGGCGTGTGTGATTGTCAAGCACGCCGGCCCGTGCGGAGTCGCCATAGGGTCGACCGCGGCGGAAGCTTTCACCAAAGCCCTCGACGCCGATCCTGTCTCCGCCTTTGGAGGCGTGGTTGCCCTGAACTGCGACGTAGACGAGGCTTGCGCCCTGGCCATGAAGAAGCTGTTCATTGAAGTCTTGATAGCGCCTGCTTTCTCCGTTGAGGCTCTAAGCGTCCTTGCGGCGAAAAAGGACCTCCGGATAATCGCAGCGTCTAAGCCTAGCCGGACGTACGCGATAAAGCAGGCGTTGGGCGGCCTGCTGGTCCAAGAAGCCGATACTCTCCTTCCCAAGGACGAGGAGTGGCGGGTAGTGTCCAGAAGAGCCCCGACAGACCAGGAAATCCGGGACCTTCGCCTGGCCATGACAGTTTGCAAGCACGTTAGGTCCAACGCTATTGTGCTGGCCAAGGACGGAGCGACAGTGGGCATCGGCGGCGGGCAGCCCAATAGGGTGGACTGCGTCAGGATCGCTGTAGAACGGGGCAAGGACAAGGTCCGTGGCAGCGTCATGGCTTCCGACGCGTTCTTCCCGTTCCCCGACTCAATAGAGGAAGCCGCCAAGGCCGGTGTTTCAGCGGTCGCCCACCCCGGCGGTTCCAAGAGGGACGCCGAAACGCTGGCGGTGGCCGATGCCAACAACATGGCTTTAGTGATTACAGGCAAGCGGCACTTCCGGCACTAAGGGGGCATTCGCTGTGAACATCCTTGTAATAGGTTCGGGCGGCAGGGAACACGCCCTGACGTGGGCCTTAAGCAGGAGCGCCTCCGTCGGGAAGGTATATGTGGCTCCGGGGAATCCGGGTACCCGGGGTGTGGGCGAAAACATCCGGATTGACCCAATGGATTTCCGATCGCTCGCCGCTTTCGCTAAGGAACGTGACGTGAGGCTCGTCGTAGTGGGGCCTGAAAACCCTCTGGCCGCGGGAATTGCCGATCATCTTAGAGCGGAGGGCATAGCGGTTTTCGGGCCCGGAATGGAAGGCGCCAAGCTTGAGTCCAGCAAGAGCGCGGCAAAAGAGTTTATGGCCCGGCACGGGATCCCCCATCCCGAGTTCCATTCCTTTGACGATCCTGAGGACGCGACCGCTTACGTGAAGTCCCATCCCGGCCCCTGGGTGCTGAAGGCCGACGGCCTGGCCTTGGGCAAAGGCGTGATCATTCTCACCGATCGGGAAGAGGCCTTAAAGACCATCCGGGACTACATGGTATCGAAAGTTCACGGTGAGGCCGGGAGCCGCGTTGTCATAGAAGAGTACTTGACGGGCAGGGAGGTCTCCGCCATGGCGCTGTGCGACGGGCGGACCATCTTGCCGCTTCCGCTGGCAAAAGACCACAAGCGTGCCTTTGAGGGCGATGCCGGTCCTATGACGGGCGGGATGGGCGCCTACTCGCCGGTCCCGTTTGTTGACGAAGAGACCGCCAGAGTCATAAGAGAGCAAATCTTGGAGCGGACGCTTAACGGGCTCAAGGCTGACGGGGTGGACTACCGTGGAGTAAGCTACGCCGGCCTAATGCTGACTGAGTCCGGTCCGAAAGTGTTGGAGTACAACGTAAGGTTCGGGGACCCGGAAACCCAGTGCGTCTTGCCGCGACTTAAGGGAGACTTCGCGGAGACCCTGTTGGCTTGCGCGGAGGGACGACTGGATAGCGGCGCCGCGCTTTCAGTGAAAGACGAGACCTGCGTTACTGTGGTTTTGGCTTCAGGCGGATACCCGGGAAGCTACAAGAAAGGCTTGCCTATAACCGGACTGGACACACTTGATAAAGATGTGTTGGTCTTTCACGCGGGAACCGGAGAAGCCGACGGCCGGCTTGTGACCGCGGGAGGGCGTGTCTTGGCAGTCACCTGTCTCGGGAAGGATTCGCGCCAGGCTGAGGAAGCTGTATACCGGGCGGTTGACCGTATTCGCTTTGAAGGGATGCAATACCGGCGCGACATAAAGGTTCCGGGAGGGCAGATGTGAGAACTCCTGTTTCGACTCTGACCCGGATAGCGGCCTTGGCCGCCGTTTACGTGGTCTTGACAGTTGTGCCTCCTCTAAATGCCCTAAGTTACGGTTCGGTGCAGGTACGCGTGTCCGAGGCGCTGACGGTCCTTCCTTTCGTCGCGCCTTGGGCACCGTGGGGCCTCTATCTGGGCTGTATCGCGGCAAACCTCGGAAGCCCTTTTATCATCTGGGACATAACGTTGGGAGCTGCCACGACGCTCATAGCGGGAATGTGGACTAGGCACATATCTCGGCGCATGTCGAACCCCGCACTGGCTCCTCTACCTCCCGTAATTCTAAACGCCCTGATAGTGTCGGGTTACGTTTCGCGCCTTTTGGACCTTCCGTACTTCTCAGTGGCGCTTTACATCGGATTGGGAGAGGTCGTAGCCTGCTACGGGTTGGGATATCCCCTGCTCTTGCTGTTCTTGCGAAACGCCAAACTAAGAGAGCTTATTGGCGGTGTATAAGAGGCGGCTTGAGAAGCAGCTTGAGAGGCAGCTTGGACTGCGACTTGGAATGCGGCTTGAAATGCGGCGTGAAGGTAGCGTGAAATGCAGTCCGAAATGCAGCTGGAAACGCAGTTAGAAAGGCGGCTTGAAAGGCGCTCCCCGTTCTTGGCCCTCGGTCAGTTCCTTCGCGGCAAACCCGATCCGCACGGATCTGAGCATTCTTCGGCTGATGAGGCGCAGGAACGTTCGGCCTTTCTTCGCGAATGCATCGAAATGAGGCGGAGTCTGCGCTCTGGAATGGAGCGGCGAGATGGTTTTCGGTTGTTGGCCCGGTTTTGAGCGGGTTCATTACGATGAGGCGCGCTGGCAGGCGGTCTTGGAAGGATGAGGAGCACACCTGTGCGTACGCGGGTTGATGAGGCGCACGGTAAGGCACCTTGCCAGGGATTTGAATCCGGAGACCATCTTGAACCGGAGCTTTGCTTCAAATCGGTGCGGAGTCCGAGAGTGGACGCCTCAATTTGAAGCGTATGTCTTGAGGGGTGTACTGTGAAGTGCATACCTTGAGACGTATACCATGAAACCCGTGCCCTGAAACGCATACCCTGAAACGCATACCTTGAGGCGCACACCTTGAAGCGCATTCTTATCGAAGCGCGTATTCTTGAAGCGTATGCCTCCCCCGTCACCCTCTTCCATCGGAACCCCTGATTCCCTCTGCTATAATGGGTAAGGCGAAAGGGGGATTCTCGTGACAAGAGGCGACGTGGTCGTAATCATCGCGGCGTTGTGCCTGGTTGCCATCATCTGGGCGGGAATCTACCTCATCCCCCGAAATAGGGACCAGCTTAGGGCCGTTGTTCGGGTGGATGGAAAGGATGTCGTATCCCTTCCCTTAGACGGAACCGAGATGCGCAGGGAGACCGTCTCGTTGCGGGGCGGACAGGCGATTATCGAGTACGGACAGGGAAAGGTACGGGTTTCCGAGGAATCGGACGGGATTTGCCCCGATGATATATGCTGGAGGACCGGTTGGGTCTCCAGGCCAGGACAGACCATAGCGTGCGTACCCAATCACATGACCATAACTGTGGTCGGAGGATCGGGTGTGGATGCCATTGTAAGGTGATAAGCCGGGAGCCGCTTCTTCGAAACGCAGGATGCGCAAGGCGCGAGCAATTGTGCAAGGCGCGAGCAATTGTGCGAGGCGCGAGCAATTGTGCGAGGTGCGAGCAGATTCGCGAGGTGTAGCAGCCGCGCGAGGAGCGAGCAGGCGCGCGAGGTGTAAGCAGATGCGCGAGGAGCGATTTGAGTGCGGCGAAGACGCGGCCCCGGTTCGGCTTTTCCGCTACAAGGTACTTAGCAGCAACGAAGACCAGGACTCAAACGTGCCTCCCAAGTGGCTCACCTTGGAGAACTCCACCCACATCCCCAGCATCTTGTCCTTTTCTTTCACGGCTAGAAGCGGCGAAGGCAAGCGGACAACCGAGACCACTCCAAGATGAACTCTTCCTACTTCGTTCTGATCGTCGTTTAGAAGGCCCAGTATCCCAACAGGCGGGTTCCCAGCGATGGCGACTTCTTCCCTGATCTCCCTAAAGGTGTTGGCGAGTAGGATGTTCTTGAGGTCCGATATCCTCCTGCGGTCAGGCCACGGGATTTCCGGCACAGGGTTCATATGACCGCCTACTCCTATGGAAAGAAGACCGTGGAGCCGCCCCTCGCTTTGTGTGCTAAGCCGCTTCATCACAAAGATCCGTTTGTCGGCCGTGAACAAGGTGTACGAGATAAGCTGCTTATAAGTAGGGTCGTCTTCCACCTCAGACCTGGGGCGAAAGGTGCTCTTTCTGGCTATTGGACGCCACAATTCCGCCGAGTCCCTTCGCAGGCCTCTCCATGAGCCGATCGCGGAATAGAGGTCGTCAGTTGGTACGCAAAGGACCATTTCCGGCCCGACGGACCCAGTCACTTTCACGGTCAAGTCAAACCCCTTTTTAGTCATCTGCACTGAACGCCACGTCGAGCGCGCTAAGAAGAATAGTATCATATCTTGTCTCACCCCATAATACCTTCACTAGCGAGGTGATGATTATGGCCTGGAAGAGCATCTATCAGGGAAGAAGCAGGTACCGGGACATGGACCGCCGGGTTTCGGGGGACCAAGGAACCTTGAACCTGCCGGGGTGGGTCAAGCAAGCTATCGTCGCTTGCTTCATACTGTCGGTCCTCTTTGGCGCCTCCCAGGCCTCAAGCGGTTTGGCGAGGAGAATCGTCTCTTTCGCCAAAAGCGCGGTGGAGGACGACCTTGCTTTTGATGATGTTAAGGGATGGGTTGCCGGGCTGCCTCAGAGACTCCGCTCTCTCGCGACCTTGGACATTAGGAACTTCTGGAGCAAACCGGCTTCAGGCAAGCCCACAGAACTGGCGTGGCCGGTGTCAGGCCAGGTGACTTCTTTCTTTGGGTGGAGGCCCAATCAAGATTCAGGGGGGTTGTCCCTCCATCAGGGAATCGACATAGAAGCGCCCGTAGGTACAAAGGTTGTCTCGGTGCTGGACGGAGTAGTCGTGAGCGTAAGGCAATCGCCTACATACGGCCTGGTAGTTGAAGTAGAGCACGGCGGGGGTTTCTCTACCGTGTATGGGCATCTGGATACCGCGCTCGTGGAAGTCGACCAGACCGTCAAGCGGGGGGAGGCCATAGCGACGGTTGGAGAGAGCGGCAACGCCACCGGACCGCACTTGCACTTCGAGATCAGGAAGGATGGGCTTGAAGTAGATCCGATGCTTCACTTGCCGCCTTTGGTCAAAGGACCCTAGCGGAGAGGTATGGGCACTGTGACAGTCCCCGTGGCCAAACTGGGTAACACCCAGGTGTGTATCCACGTCACCTTCCTGTTGACGGCGTTCGTCTTGGCGGTGTCGGGTTACGCTCTCCACCTCGTAGTGTTTCTGGGAAGCTTACTCTTTCACGAAATGGGCCATATCATGGCGGCCTCCTGGATGGGCGCGGAGGTCCTCAAGGTGGAGGTATGGCCCTTCGGCGCCATGGCTAAACTGGAGCGGACGTGGCAGTTGTCTCCGCCCGCGGAGACCCTCGTAGCCATTATGGGGCCTCTTAACAGCGGGATCCTCCTCGCTTTAACGACCTCTCTGGAACAGTGGGTCCAGAGGACCCGGGGCATCGATCTGGTCGCTCACTATCCTCTCTTGGGTTTTCTTCAAAGCGTAAACCTATACTTGTTCGCGGTGAATCTCATCCCTTGCCTGCCTCTAGACGGCGGACGGTTCCTTAGGTCACGTTTAGCCTTCAGAACCGGATATGTTCAGGCTTCGGCGAAAATGGCCCGTTTTGGCCTTTGGTGTGGGGCGGTCCTGACGGTCTTGGGGGTCATGCTCCTTGCGGCCGGACGCCCGTACGCGCCAGTGCTTATTACCGGGGCGGTGATTTGGTGGGGAGCAAAGGAAGAGCGGGAGGACGCCGTGACCAGAAATGTTCTGGACCTCCTCACAAAGAACGACCGCCTTAAGCAAAGGAAGGCCATACCGGTGGAAGAGATCATGGTCCTAAGCGATGCGAGGGTGAGGGACGTGGTTTCCAAGTTGAGACCGTCCAAGTATAACGTCATCTTGGTCGCGGGAACCCGTATGAGGGTCATGGGCAGGGTGCCCGAGTCCAAGGTCCTGGAAGCCTTCTACAATGGCGAGGTCGACAAGACTATGCGCGAACTCTTAGGGCAACCTTAGATACTCGCCTCTATTTGTATTGGCTGGGTTATAATGTGGACGAGGAACACCGCCAGTGATGCCCATCGAGCGTTCTTCAGAGGAATGGCCTAACGATTGCTACGAGTTAATCGCGAAGAAATCACGTGGGAAGACCTGCGTAGGGAATTAGGTAAAGTGGAAAAACCCGCAAGGTATACGGGCGGGGAGATAAACGCCATCCGGAAAGACCCGGAAAAGGTGGATGTGCGTTTCGCTCTGGCTTTTCCGGACGTGTATGAAGTGGGCGCCAGCCACCTGGGTTCCCAGATCTTGTACTATGTCATAAACTCCATGGACCGCGTGGCTTGCGAAAGGACATACGCTCCGTGGAAAGACATGGAGGAGCTGCTCCGCCGCAAGAACTGGCCTTTATACACGCTTGAAAGCCGCGCTCCCTTATACGCCTTCGATATCGTGGGGTTTTCCCTTCAATACGAACTGACCTACACAAACGTGCTGGCTATGCTCGAACTGGGGGGTATACCCCTACGGTCAAAGGATAGAGACGAGAGCCATCCGCTTGTGATAGCCGGCGGCCCTGTCGCCCTCTCGGCCGAGCCGTTGGCGGATTTCATAGACGCTTTCGCCCTCGGCGATGGGGAAGAAGTCGTGGGCGATATCATCAGCGTCTACAAGGATTGGCGCGTGTCCGGAAAACCGCGCTCGTTCTTGCTCAGAGAGCTAAGTCAGATACCGGGCGTTTACGTGCCTTCCCTGTACGAAGTCTTCTACAACCCGGACAACACTGTTTCCCGGATTTCTCCCAGAAACTTAGACGGGTTTTCAGCGCCCGAGAGAGTACACCGCCGGGTCCTCAAATCCCTGGAATCGGCGCCCTATCCCACCAAGCCGTTGATTCCCTTGATTCCTCCAATTCATGACAGGGCTGTGGTGGAGATTTTCCGCGGATGCACCCAGGGCTGCCGTTTCTGCCAGGCCGGCATGATCTACAGGCCGGTCAGGGAAAGGGAGCCCGAAACCATTGAGAAGATGGCGCTGGAGATTCTCGAGCGTTCGGGTTTCAACGAAGTGTCGCTCGTATCCCTGTCTTCGGCGGACTACACGTACATCAAAGATTTGGTGTCAAATCTCTTGAAGAACCCTTGCGGAGCCAAAGTGTCCCTTCCGTCCCTGCGGGTAGACTCTTTTTCCGTAGGATTGGCCGAGATGCTGGGAGGAGGGACCAAGAGCGGCCTTACTCTGGCGCCCGAAGCGGGTTCGCAGCGAATGAGGGACATCATCAACAAGAGAGTGACTGAAGAAGACATCCTAGCCGCCGCCGAAAGCGCGTTTTCAGCGGGGTACTCCCATATCAAACTGTATTTCATGATCGGGCTCCCCGGCGAGACCGACGAGGACGTTGTCGCCATAGGAAAGCTGGCCCAGGAGATTCGGCGTTTGGGCCGGAACATGGGCAAGCGCCCCTCAATCGTAGTGTCGGTATCCGGATTTGTCCCTAAGGCGCATACACCTTTTCAATGGGAGCCGTGCCTCAGGCCCGAAGAAATCATGAGGCGTCAAAGATTGCTGGGCAGCGTCCTACGGGGGCCGGGACTCGAATACCGCTACCACGACGTGCGTCTTACCAGGCTTGAAGCCGTGTTTTCCAGGGGTGACAGGAGGCTTGCGTCCGCCCTGGAGTTGGCCTTTAAGAAGGGGCGCAGGTTTGACGCCTGGACCGACGATTACAAACAGGAAGAATGGGACGCCGTCTTCGAGGAGTCAGGGGTGGACGTTGATTTCTACGCGCACCGGGAACGGAGCGAAGACGAGGTTTTTCCGTGGGACCACCTTAGTTCGGGAGTCAGGAAAAGCTATCTCCTGAGAGAGAGGCGCTTGGCCATGCAAGAGGCCAAGACTCCGGATTGCCGTGGAGCGGACTGTACCGGTTGCGGAGTGTGCCCAGATCTAGGAGTAAAGGTTGACCTTGCCGGCCGGAGGGACGGCCAATGATAGTCAGGGTTATCTACGAAAAAGGAGACAAAGTCCGGTTTCTGGGGCACTTGGACATTGTCCGCGTCGTCCAAATGAGTGTCGCCCGCGCGGGGTGGCCCGTGAAGATGTCGGAAGGGTTTTCCCCAAAGCCGAGGATGGACTTTGGCTCGCCCCTGCCGGTAGGCGTCGCCGGTTACGAAGAAATGTTTGAGGTCGTACTCACGGAAGCGCGGCCCCTGGATTGGCTCGCGCGGACGCTCTCGGCCCAGTTTCCGTCAGATTTCAGGATTCGGGAGATCCTGCCTGTTCCACCGGGGCGGGAGTCTCTTTCAGAAAGCATTGTCGCGTCAGTATACGACCTGGACCTGAAGGGGGTGGAAGCGAGCGCTTTGTCCAGGGCATTTGACGCGTTTATGGCGGACGAATCAGTTTTGCTTGAGATCACTCGCCCGAAAGAAACCAGGCAAGTCGACCTCAGGCCCTTTGTTTTGGAAGCTTTGGTCCTACCCTCAACAGGCGAAATAGACCGTCCGGCGGCATGCAGTCCGGCTCACGCCGGGCAGGACAACACGAGAGTCCTTGCTTCGATGACAGTAAGACACGATAGAGGCCGGACCATCCGCCCTCAGTGGGTCCTGTCCTCGTTGGACCGTTACGGGTTGGTCTTGGACGCCAGGGAGACAATTATTGACAGAAGGAAGATACTACTTGAACAACATTGAAGAGGCGCCGGGGCCGCCCAAGGTCTCCAAGAGGAGATCCCGGCGAAAGGTAACAAAGGCGAGACAAAAGGCGGCTGAACCGATATCCGCGCCCGAAGACAGGACCAGCAGAAAGAGAGAGATCCTGGTCAACGCAGGATACGACGAGACCAGGGTGGCGCTGGTGGAAGACGGCGCGGTGGTTGAGTATTACACCGAGAAACCCAGCAATCAGAAAATCGCGGGGAGCATTTACCTAGGGAAAGTTACCAACGTGTTGCCCGGCATGCAGGCCGCGTTCATCGACATCGGGGAAGAGAAGAACGCGTTCCTGTACGTTGACGATGCCCTTTTGCCTCCCAACCTGGAGGATGCCGACGGCGAACTGCCCCACGGCCACTCGAAGAGGAGAAAAGTCATATCGGAGCTGGTGAAGCAGGGCCAAGAGGTCATGGTCCAGGTAGTCAAGGAGGCTATAGGCACTAAAGGGGCGCGGGTGACCAGACATGTCACTCTCCCCGGACGTTACTGCGTCCTGATGCCAACAGTGAGTTACGTAGGGGTATCCAGGAGGATCGTAGACGAAGAGGAAAGACAGCGCCTCCGCAAGATCGCCAAGGCTATGAAGCCCAAAGATATGGGCGTCATAGTGAGGACGGTCGCCGAGCACAAGACCGAAGAGGAACTCCAAAAGGACATAGAGTTTCTCACCCGGCTTTGGGACAAGATCCAATCTCAAGCCGCTTCTCCGGGTCTGAAAGCCCCCTGCCTCATCCACCGGGATATGGGGCTTGTTTTCAGGATAGTCAGGGATGAGCTCAACCAGGATACCACCAGGCTCTTAGTCGACGATGTGATCGTCTATGGCAAGATCCTGGACCTCTTGGACGCCGTGTCGCCCGAGATGAAGCACAAGATAGTCTACTACAGGGACAAGGAGATACCCCTGTTTGACCTGTACGGAGTCGACGCCGCCATCGTTCGTGCCCTGCAAAGGCAAGTCTGGCTGAAGTCCGGCGGCTACATCGTTATCGACAAGACAGAAGCCCTTACGGTAATAGATGTCAACACAGGGCGTTTTGTGGGTTCGAAAAACCTGTCCGACACGGTCTTCAGGATAAACATGGAAGCTTGCGCTGAAATAGCGAGACAGCTCAGGCTTAGGGACATTGGCGGCATCATCATCGTGGATTTCATAGACATGGAGACGCAGGAACAGCGCGCCGCGGTCGTACAAGAGCTCGAAAAGGCGTTGCGGCACGACCACACCAAGACGGTGGTTGTGGGGATAACGGGTTTGGGCCTTTTGGAGATGACTCGAAAGAAGGTACGGCAGAGCATCGACGCCGCGCTGCTCAGGACTTGTCCGTACTGCGGCGGCAAGGGCACTGTCATGAGCGAGGAAACCGCCGCCAGCAAGGTTCTTAGGGAGATCCGCAAGACGCTGTATAACTCCCAGAGCGAAGCCGTGCTGGTCGAGGTTAACCCCGCGGTCGCGGCGCATATCAGCGGATCATCCGGCGGCCTGGCGGCTTTGGAGAAAGAGACCGGGAAAACAGCTTTCATTGTGAGTTCCGGCGACCTCCACCTGGAGGAAATAAACATCAAAGCTTTGGGCACGAGGGAAGAAATGGCGGAGAAGGCGCGCCGGAGCGCGTTGTGATTTGGGGCAGGCGCCTTTTCTTGACACCATTTCCGCGCCCATGCTAGACTGTAACGGTATCTGTGCAGCGGTAATGAGAGTAGGGGGTTTCCGAGTTGTTCGCAATTCTAGAAACAGGCGGTAAGCAGTACAAAGTCGCCCCGGGCACGATAGTCAAGGTGGAAAAGCTGGATGGAGCGCGCGGCGACACCTATGTGTTTGACAAAGTGTTGGCCCTAGCCACCGACGACGCGACCAAAGTGGGAAACCCTTATGTCGAGGGCGCGAAAGTAACGGGGACCATCATTCGCCAGGGCAAGGCGCGAAAGATCCGCGTTTTCAAGTACCGGGCTAAGACGAACTACAGGCGTCGCTACGGACATAGGCAGCCTTACACCGAAGTAAGGATCGAGTCCATAGGTTAAGATGGTGAAGGTCAAGCTCCAGCGGGATTTTGTGGTTGATCCGTCTGGAACCGCCTCCAGGACAGTGCTGGCCGGCTACGCGATTTCGGGGCACGCCGGATATGGAGACTACGGTGAAGACATAGTGTGCGCTGGAGTTTCGGCGCTGTCGCAAGCAGTGCTGTTGGGCCTTCAGGAGACATTGGGAAACCGGGTCCGGTCTACGGTACGCGAAGGTTTTCTATCGGTTGACATAGACAAAGACGACGCGGGCGGGGAATCCGCGCAGGCGCTCATGAGGTGCTTGGAACTGGGCCTCTTGTCCCTGTCCAGGCAGTACCCCAAGTTCGTGTCGGTGGAATATGAGGACAGATAAGTTTTAGAAGCATTCATGGAAGGAGGGGAACGGTATGTTCAATATCGATCTCCAACTGTTCGCGCACAAGAAAGGAATGGGCAGCTCCCGTAACGGACGCGACTCCAATCCCAAGATGCTTGGGGTTAAGGCCCATGACGGGCAGTGGGTGACTTCGGGCAGCATTATCGTCCGCCAGAGAGGCACCAGGATTCACCCGGGCCTCAACACCGGGATCGGACGGGATCACACTATCTACGCCAAGATAGACGGCATCGTGTCCTTCTCCCGCAAGGGTAAGGACGGCAAGGTCGTCTCGGTTATGCCTGAAGCGGTACCCGCGGTCGCTATGGCTACCGCGGACGACGACTAGACAATAGACGGTCTAGCGGTTCTTGAGGCGGCGGAGGATTCCGCCGCTTTTTATGCGTTAGGAGCGTTTTTCGTGGGAAAGGTACTGCCGGATGCGTTTTTGAGGGTAGCGATCTGGGGGGCTTTCTGAAGTGACGTCGCGGTTTATTGACAAGGTCAAGGTATATCTTAAGGCGGGAGACGGGGGAAGAGGCTGCGTCTCTTTCCGCCGGGAGAAGTACGTGCCACGTGGCGGTCCAAACGGAGGGGATGGAGGCGACGGGGGTGACATCGTCTTTAAGGTCGATTCAAATCTCAACACCCTCTACGACTTCAGGTACAATCCTCACCTTAGGGCGCCAAACGGCCGTCCCGGCATGGGAGACAACCGCTCCGGAAAGAAGGGCGAGACTCTGGTAGTGCCGGTTCCACCGGGCACAACTATCATAGACTCTGAGACCGGCGAGGTCATAGCCGACCTCACTGAAATAGGGCAGGAAGCCATAGCTGCCAGGGGAGGAAAAGGCGGTAGGGGAAACCAGCACTTCGCCACGCCGAGGAACAGGGCGCCCAGGATCAGCGAACCGGGGACTCCGGGCGAAGAGAGGACCGTCATTCTCGAGCTTAGGTCCATAGCGGACGTAGGTCTGGTGGGCTTTCCAAACGCCGGCAAATCCACACTCCTCAGGGCAATATCCAGCGCGACCCCCGAAGTCGCTCCTTATCCGTTTACCACGCTTACTCCCCATCTGGGTGTCGTGGACGTCCCCGGAAGCGGCGGGCAAAAATTCGTGGTCGCTGACATTCCCGGGCTAATAGTAGGAGCCAGTGAGGGAAAAGGCTTAGGGCGCGAGTTTCTAAGGCACATAGAGAGGACTTCAGTGCTGCTGTACGTGATAGACGCCGCGGGTTTTGACGGGGACCCTGTTCAAGACTTTCGCGATGTCAGGAACGAGGTGTTCCTCTACAGTGAGGCCATGCGCAAGAAGCGCAGCCTTGTAGCCCTAAATAAGGTGGATCTGATACCTTCCCGAGAAGAATTGGACCTGCTCATTGAGGCTTTGGAGGACGAAGCCAAGACGCCCGTCATTCCCATCTCCGGACAAGAGAAGACCGGGATTCAGGAGTTGATCAGGAGCCTGTTCACCGTGTTGTCCGAGATCGAAACCACGTTTTAGCGCAAATAGAAGGAATTCCTGGCTAAGTGGCGAAATGTCACGTCGAAGTGACGGGCACGGAGAGTTGTCGGTTCTCATTGTCTTGGAGGCATACGTGTGACTTCAATCGGAATAATGGGCGGTACGTTCGATCCCATCCACTATGGTCATCTTCGAGCCGCCGAGGAAGTACGCCAGGGTTTTCAGCTTGAGCGCGTTGTTTTTGTGCCCTCAGGCCGGCCCCCTCACAAGGCGATTGACGAAGTAACCCCCCCGGAACACCGTTACTTGATGGTAGAGCTGGCGACAGCAGATCACCCCCATTTTGAAGTGTCTCGCCTCGAACTTGACAGAGTCGGTCCTTCTTACACCTTTGACACGCTGCTTGAGTTCAGGAAAGTATACGGTCCGGAGACGGACCTTTATTTTATAACCGGTCTTGACGCCCTATTGGATACCCCAACTTGGAAGAACTACCCGGAGATGTTCAAACTGGCCGACTTCGTCGCGGTTACAAGACCGGGCTATGATCTTTCAGCTTTGGATACGTTGAAAGCCACCCTAGGCGAGGCTCTGTTCAAGAAGATCCATCCGTTCCCCGTGACCCTTCTCGCCATTTCTTCCTCTGACCTGAGGAGGAAGATGAGGGAAGGAGAGTCGGTGAGATATCTGATCCCTGACGCTGTGGTCAAATACGCGGAGAAGGAACGCCTCTACCTCGACTAGAGCACGCCCCAAGCTTTGGCGACGGGCGTTGTGTTCTTGAGGGCCGGTGTCTTCTCATCGTTTGATCTATTTCACGGTGGACGAGCTCTCTCGCGAAGGGGGGTGACCTGAGTGAAGACGTTGTATGTCGGCAATCTGCCTTGGAGCACTACTGATGAGGAATTGGCACAGGCCTTCAGTCAGTACGTTGAGGTACTTAGCTGCCGCATCATAACTGACCGGGGGACCGGACGTTCCCGCGGGTTCGGCTTTGTGGAAGTGAATGACGCTGATGCTGAAAAGGCAATTGAGGCCATGAATGGTACCATCCTCGGAGGGCGTCAGGTAACAGTAAACGAAGCCCGTCCCAGACAGCCAAAGTACTGATGTAAAGCTAGCCGCAAGGCATATTCGAAACGGATCCTCCCAGCTCGTGACATCACGGGACGGGAGGCGTTTCTTTGTGGTACCACTGGAACCCCTAATGTGCTAAGGTAGTCTAATCAACTAGACGTAATAAGGTGTCCTTTATCAACGCGCGATGAACGCGCGGTGGTACAATGTATGGCAAATTGCTCAGCGAGGAGAGCGTCATTTGGACCCCAAGTTCCACGATTATGTAAGGGGCTCTCTGTCTATGGAGCGTTACCTGCACAGCGTCGGCACGGCCAACACGGCCAAAGAACTGGCCGTCAGGTTTGGGGCAGATCCGGAGCGCGCCTATTTGGCGGGGCTCCTTCATGATATTGCCAGGGAGTCCTCGGGGTCTGATCTTGTAAGTGAGGCCAAACAGCAAGGTATAATGGTGAGCGAGATAGAGGACAAGCTTCCTGTCCTGCTTCACGGTAAAGTCGCCGCTGCCAGGGCCAGGATGCTGGGTGTCCATGATGAGGAAGTGCTTTCGGCCATCGCGTCCCACGTTACCGGGAGAAGAGGTTGGACGAAGCTCGAGCAGATCGTTTATCTCGCCGACAAAATTGAGCCGGGGAGGGACTACCCCGGCGTCGAAGCAATTAGGCGACAGGCAAGTAGTGGTGACTTAAGAGGCGCTCTAAAACTGTGTCTCGAAAATGCCATCAAATACGCTGGCGCAGGCGGCGCTTCTTTGGTCCATCCGGAAACGGTGGTGGTCTTGGATGAGATCTCGCAGGGATAGAAGGTCAGCAAGCAGAGGTATCACAAACGAAATGGAGGAAACCCGCGTATTCCAGAGAGACCAGGTCTCCCGCACGGGCAGATACCAGTGGTTGAAGATTCTGGCCGGGGTAATCGTCGCGATCCTTCTGTTTACCGGGGGAGCGGTGGTAGGATTCTACCGGTTTTTCTCCCGTCCTTCGGATAATCTAATTCCCCCTGAGGAGATGGACGATTTTGCCGGAAGGATCAACGTGCTGATATTGGGCATTGACTCGGGCGCCAACGGTGCCGGCAGCACGTCACCGGTAGGCAAGCGTTCCGATGTTATGATAGTCGCCAGCATCGACCCCGAGATGAAAGAAGTGGGACTTCTCTCCATTCCCCGGGATACGCGAGCGTACATCCCGGGCAAGATCAAGAACTACGAGAAGATCGGGCATGCCCACGCCCACGGTGGGCCGGAGTTGGCGATGGAGACTGTGGAATTGCTGTTGGGCATTCCCATCCATCACTATATTCGCGTCAACTTTGAGGCCTTCAAGAAGGGCGTAGACATGATAGGCGGCGTCGACATGGTGATCCCCGAGAACATGGATTACGTTGATCCCGCTCAAGACCTATACATCCACATACCTAAGGGACCGGTTCACTTGGACGGTGAACTTGCCTTGCAGTTCGTGAGGTACAGGAGTTACGTCGATGGAGACATCGGCCGCATCAAGGCCCAGGAGACTTTCCTTAAGGAAGTCATCAAGAAAGCCCTGTCGCTCTCGAACATCCTGAAAATCCCGGATATAATCCAAGAGCTTCTTCCGCACGTAAGCACCAGCCTGAGCACCCAAGACTTGGGGTACTTGGCCGACACCTGCCGGAAGATGGACGCGGGAGCCGTCAAGATGGCCCTTGTGCCCGGAGTCGCGGAGTACTTGCTTGAGGGTGAGTATGAGGTAAGCTACTGGATACCTGACAAGGACAAGACCGAAGATGTAGTGGACGAGTTGATCCGCGGCATTAGCAAAGAGCGCAACTCTCAAGTCAGGGTGGCGGTTCAGAACGGGTGCGGCATCACTGGCGCGGCGGATACGCTGGCAATCCTGTTGAGAGACCAAGGTTTTCAGGTCGTTTCAGTAGGCAACGCCGATAAGCAGGACTACGAGACGACCGAGGTTTTGGCCAGCGACGCCAACCGTGTCGCCCAGGCGTTGGCATTGAGGGGCGCCAAGGCGACCTGTCCGGAGGCAAAGGCCTACAAATCCAAGAATGTGCCTGAGGAAGCCGATGTCCTTATCATAATTGGACGGGACTATAAGTCACCTACGGCATCCGGGGGATACTAAATAGAGTCCCATCGAGCGCGGCAAGAGCGCGCCAAAAGTTTAGCTCCGTCCGGCGGCCGCGTCCCGGCCCGGACGGGATCATGGAGGTAGAGGCCGATAGATACACGTAGGCATACCCGCTCTCCTAAGGGGCAGAGCGACGCGAAGGAACTTGCCCTAGCGATCGCCTCTTATTTGTACGAGGCGAAAGGTTCGCGAGTGACTATTCTTGACGTCCACGAGATGACGCTTATCGCGGACTACTTTGTGATAGCATCCGGTTCCAACCTAAGGCACGTCCGGGCGATGGCGGATGGGCTGACTCACGACCTGGAAGAGTTGAGGTCTCCCCTTCATGTTGAAGGGTACGGCGCGGGTTACTGGATCCTGCTTGATTACGGTGACGTGGTAGTGCATGTGTTCCGAGAACAGGAACGGGCTTTCTACGGGCTGGAGAGGCTCTGGGGAGACGCGCCTACGGTTGAGTTTCCTAAAGGTGTCTTGGCGGAGCAAGTCTAGCTCCAAAGTTTGATCAAGCTTCCAGCATCTTGACACCGACTTGATAGAGAATTTCCACAGAAGATGTTAGGCTTAAGACATACGTGCCCCGCCGTGGGGCTCGCCGGCGAGAGCTTGGGCGAGAGATCGGGAGGAGAAGCGAAGAATGGGGAAATCCTCGAGGTTTGGCAGGACAGGCCCTAATCGTACGGCTGTAGCTGTTCTCATAAGCGTCGTACTTACCGGTCTGATTGTATGGTATATCGCAGGACCTTTGAACGGGACCGTCGCTGTTGTGAACGGCCGCGTGATAACAAAGAAAATGATGTACGAGGAAATGAACAAGAGAGTGGGCGCCGAAACCCTGCAGGCGATCGTGGACGACACTCTAGTTATGCAGGAAGCGGCGCTGAAGAACCTAAAGCTGACCGACGAAGAGCTAAAAGCCGAGATGGACAGAATCATCCTGGATCAGTACGGCTCAGAGGAAAGCTTCCAGCAACTCTTGCAGTATTACGGACTTACGAGGAAGCAGGTAGAAGACAATTGGCGGCCTTACTTGACGGCCCGGAAAGTCATTCTAGCCGGTCTCAGCATCACCGATGATGACTTGAGAGCCTATTTCGAGAACAACAGGGACGATTTCGACGAGACCGCGGCGGTCCACCTCCGCCAGATCGTCTTGGAGACTTTGGAAGATGCCCAAGAAGTGCTCGAGGAAATCAAGGCCGGAGGAGACTTCGCCGAACTCGCCAAAGCGAAGTCCATCGATAGCGCCACAAAGTCAAACGGCGGAGAACTCGGTTGGGTAGAAGAGGGCGACCTTGACGAGGAACTGGAAGAGGTCGCGTTCGCCCTTGACGTAGACGAAATCAGCGACCCCATCGAGACGGACGACGGATTTGTCATCCTTGAGGTCATTGAGAAGAGAGAAGCCAAAGAGGCCGTGTTCGAAGAGGTTAAAGACAAGGTTGCCGATGCTTATAAAGAGGAGAAGTTCAACGAACTCTACCCGGGGTTCTTGGAGGGCCTCAGGAGCAAGGCGAAGATCCAGTATAGGTAAGCGCGGTGTCAAAGCCCTGGTGGCGTCGATGTGACGGCAACTGGGGTAACCGGTAGCATCCGGAAGCAAGCAGTAACCTAGTAGCGCAAGAAAGCTGCAGTCCAGGACTGGACTGCGAGAATGACAAGTAGTCGGCCTTAAGGCCGGCTACTTCTTCGGTAGCATTTTGAGTAGTATTTGACTTAGGGCAGCGCTGGGGTTATAATGCTCTTTGGGCAGCGGGTCAGAAGGACGCGCTGACCATCTCGCAAGGTGGGCCGGTAGCTCAGTTGGGAGAGCGTCTGAATGGCATTCAGAAGGTCGTGGGTTCGATTCCCTTCCGGTCCACCAAACAAAAAACCGCCGAGAGCAGGAAGAACTCTGGCGGCGTTTTTGTTTTCTGAGCCTTTTGCATCGTACAGATGAAGAACTCGCCCAGCCGGTTCGTGACAAGTCTCCCCAAATCCAGGGATACGTCGGCTCGTACCGGCTACTGAGGAAGCTCGGTTTCGTAGCTGAAGGAGTGATCCGTGACCGGCACTTCTTCAGGGGCTCCTATTACGACCATCACCTGTTATCGCTGTTGAAAAGGGACTTTCAGAAAAACCCGGATCCACCTCGTGCCTGAGGACGTGGCGGCGAAGCCGATTGGAATGCCAGCTGGTGGTAGAGCCCTATTACCCCCTATTGCCCGGCGCAACCAAAGCCGTCAAGAGCATTGGTGATATGAGCCTATTGTCCTGAAGCTGAGCGGTCGCGGGTCACGCCACGTCGACTGTAGGCGCGGGCCAGCCCACCTTCGGATGTTTCGCGATAGCGACTGTTCATATCCAGCCCCGTATGGTACATGCTCTTGAGCACCATATCGAAGCTGATGGTGCGCGTATCGGCCAGGAAGTAGGCAAGGTTCGCGCAGTTGATGGCGCGCATGGCAGCTACCGCATTTCGCTCTATGCATGGCACCTGCACCAGTCCACAGATTGGGTCACAGGTCAGTCCCAGGTGATGCTCCAGGGCGATCTCGGCGGCGTACTCGATCTGGTTGAGATCATAATGGAAGATCTGGCCTAAGGCCGCTGCCGCCATAGAACACGCCACCCCGATCTCCGCCTGACAGCCGCATTCGGCACCGGAGACGGAGGCGTTTCTCTTGGCAAGCTCCCCAAACAGGCCGGCGACGCCGAGCGCGTGAACGATCTCTTCCTCGGAGAGCTTGCGCTTCTCCTGGAAGTAATATAGTACGGCGGGTAGCACACCCGCGGCGCCGCAGGTCGGCGCGGTAACAATAGTGCCGTTATCGGCGTTCTGTTCGCTGACCGCGTACGCGAAAGAGCAGACCTTCTGGCATTCCACCACCTCGGGGTGGGCGGTTGGCAGGATGTGCTCATAGAGGTACTTCGCCTTGCGGGCGATATTTAGGCCGCCCGGAAGGCGTCCCTCACGAGAAAGTCCTTCTTTAATCGCGTTTTGCATCGCCTTCCAGATTTCCGCGAGGAAGTCCCAGATCCCCTCGTCTTCGTTGATATGGATGTATTCGACAAGGTCAATGTTACGGTACTGGCAGAACTGCTTGATCTCGGCAAAGGAGTTCTCCAGGTAGACCTCTTCTCGGCCGGTATCGTCCTCGTCGCGGCCGTCGATGACGATATCCCCGCCTCCGATACTGTACACCCTGATGCGGCTGACCTCGGTGCCGGCACGGTAGGCAATCAAGTCGAGCGTATTTGGGTGGCGCATGCCTTCCGGATCACGTTCGGTGAATATCACTTCGGTTTCAATCGGTGAAAATGCCTGCTTCAACGCGCGGTCCGTGCCGTGTCCCCGTCCGGTCTTGGACAGAGAACCATACAGTAGGACCTCAAAGCGGTCTGCCTCCGGGTTTTCCCTCTTGAATATTGACGCTGCGAAGGCCGGGCCCATGGTGTGAGAGCTGGATGGTCCCGTTCCGATCTTGTAAATGTCTCGAATGGATTTCACAGTGTTCCCTCCGGTCGCCGCAGCAGTTCGCGGATATTCCAATAGAACGGTTTATAGCAAATAACGTCGAATGAGCTGGTACTCTCCCATGACAGATGCTACAAGAAAAGCTCGCGAACATCAACGCTATCCCAAAAGCCACGTAAAGTGGCTGTTCTGTGACGATCAACAAAGACATTGCTGCTGCCCACAGACTACCTAGACCCCAACTTGCTAACTACGCAGCAACAAACGTGTTGCTGCCTAATAGACGGGACCGGATGCCCCAAGGATGTCAAAAGTGTTTGACATTCCTTCCGCTCCGATCTATCATCGGTATGTCAAAACCTTTTGACATGGGCGGAGGATCACGATATGAAAAACCGTATCCAGGCCCTACGCGAGGCCATGGGGCTGACGCAAGAGGAAGTGGCCAGGCGCGTCGGGGTTACTCGGCAGACCATCAACGCCATAGAGAACAACAAGTACAATCCCACGCTTGAGCTAGCATTTAGGCTTGCGCGGTTGTTTGGCTCCCGGGTTGATGACGTGTTTGTGTATGAGCCAAAGGAGGGTTCAAAGTGAGTTATTATGGCTTTTTGGGTTTCGTCTGCGGCATCGTCGCAGGAATCGCGGCGATTGCTGTAAGGAGTAGGATATCCGTTCGGCGCGGAGGTCCGGTGGAGGCGGACGAGATGACCCGTTCGGTATACCGGAAAGCCGCGGCGTTCAGTTTCTACTGCGCTGCTGGCGTAGCGTTGACCGGTTGGGTAGTCGACAACGTCCTCCGACACTCACGCGGAGAGGCAGTGCAGGTCTTATCGCCTTGGGGCATCATGGTGTTTACCATGCTCTACCTAATCTTCATCTCGAACCTGTTCCTATACTGGCGACACACTGGCGTGCTGATCAACACAGACTGGCCGGCTCGGCGCCTGTTTGAGCTGGCGGCGACTACCATATGCGCTTCCGCGTACGTTCTAGGTCGCCTGCACTCAAACATGAGGGATCTTGCGCTTGTTCTCGCTCCAGTCTGCGTGGCAGGGCTAATCTTCGGGGTTACTCTACTTGGAGCGGCATTTCGCAAGAGCCGTCGGGCATCCTGACGGCAACTAGGTGCCGGCCAGTTTGCAGACGTCGACCCACTCACGCGCGTTTGAGTACTTGAACAGCTCGTCGCAGGATAGCTCTATAGCGCTGTTGCCGCTGCCGACCGCGGGGAAAACCGTGTCGAAGCGTTTCATGGAAACATCGAGGTACACGGGGATGTCGTCGCTGATGTCGAAAGGACAGACGCCGCCGACAGGATAACCGACCATGTCCATAACCTCATCGGGCGTAAGCATCTTTGCCTTCATCCCAAACTTGTCTTTGAACTTCCTGTTATCAATCCTGGCGTCGCCGGCGGTCACAATCAACATGCACCCGTTGGCGGTCCTGAACGAAAGGGTCTTGGCTATTCTGGCGGGTTCCACTCCTACTGCTTTAGCGGCTAATTCCACCGTGGCGCTTGACACGGGGGTCTCAATGATCCTGTGTTCGAGCCCGTACTTCCGAAAGTACGCCCGTCCTCTTTCAATAGACACTATCCGCTCATCTCCAAGTCGTCCTCTAGCTCTGGCAGCGAAGGGTATTAGCGTGCATTGCTTCAACTATATCAGACTGTCCCTCTCTTTCGACAATCCTTGCTGTCATTCCGCCAGTCAGGCGTTTTGTGTCAAGGCCGCTCGAAAATCCCCCCAAACTGGAGGTGCGGACAAAAACCTGGACTCAGAGGAATACCGGCGCAGGCCGAGATACTCCAAAGAACAGAAGCAGGTCGCAGTGGACTACTACCTGGAACACGGCCGCAGCCTGCGCCGGAGCATCGATGCCCTTGGCTACCCGAACCGGGAA